>Ga0123342_1002002_pt1 | contig 34189 bp, 21 predicted proteins | sample Turbeawhitnodule_FD_89960 | JGI IMG/M metagenome (GOLD analysis project Ga0123342, IMG submission 89960) | Root nodule microbial communities of legume samples collected from Mexico - Turtle bean Mexico white nodule | ecosystem: Host-associated > Plants > Roots > Nodule | place: Mexico: Nepantla... | reverse complement strand
TATCTTATTTACAATTTAATACAAGAGATATTACAAAGAGAGATTTCATTTGGCAATCTCTTCCCAAAGATCTAGCCATGCTCCTAGTGATTCTTTGATTGGAGTGGGCTTGGGCTTGGGCTTTGGGCTTGGGCCTCATCTTTTGCAAAGACTAATAAGAAGAACTTTAAATGTTTCGGATCTTGTCCATTTCTTCTATTGATGACATCTATTTGATTCGCATCACTAATAATCATTCAACGATGAAGAAAAACAACAGATTGGTTGAATGTTATAAGGCCCGACTCATTGCCAAAGGTTTTACTTAAAAGGATGACATTGATTATAAAGAAAAAATTTCACCTGTTTCTAAGAAAGATTCCTTTAGAACTATCATGGCATTAGTAGTTCATTATGATCTTGAGTTGCATCAGATGGATGTTAAAACTATCTTTTTGAATGGGAATTTAGAAGAGGATGTTTATATGGACCAACAAATGGGGTTCATTGAAGAAGGAAAGGAACACATAGTGTGTAAACTTAAGAAATCAATATAAGGGCTTAAACAGGCTTTCAAAACAATGGTATCTTAAGTTCAATGATACTATTGTGTCCTTTGCATTTATGGAAGACATTTATAATTCTGATTCTATATGTTGATGATATCTTGCTTGCAATTAATGATCTTGATCTACTAAGCGAGACTAAGAAATTTCTCTCTAATAACTTTGAAATGAAAGATATGAATGAGGCATACTATGTGATAGGAATAGAAATATTCAGTGATAGGCTTGTCTCAGTAAGCATATATTAATAAAGTTTTAGAGAGATTTAGAACGGATAAATGCTCATCATCTCATATTCCAATACAGAAAGGAGACAATTTTAGTCTCATGCAATGTCTAAAAGAATGATTTTGAACAGAAACAGATGGAGAATATCCCTTATGCATATGTGGTTCGAAGTTTGATGGATGCTCAAACATGTACAAGACCAGGTATTAGCTTTGTAGTTGGTATGCTTGGTAGATACAAAGAGATCCAGGATTGGATCATCGGAAAACTGCAAAGAAAGTTTTAAGATACTTACAAGGGACAAAGAATCACATGCTTACATATAAAAAATTTGTTCATCTTGAGAATTTTGTTGGTTGTATAGATACAAGAAAGTCCACATTTGGTTATGTGTATCTTTTAGCCGGGGGAGAGATTTCATGAAAAAGTGAGAAGTAGTCAGTCATGGTTGCATCTACCATAGAGGTTGTATTTGTGGCATACTTTGAGGCTGCAATTCAGGCTAATTGGTTGCGAAATTTTATTTCAGGACTTGAAATTGTTGACAGTATTGCCAAGCCATTGAGAATTTATTGTGATAATTCCATAATTGTCTTATTTTCTAAAAACGACAAATATTTGAAAGGTGCTAAACATATGAAATTGAAATACTTTGTCATTAAAGAGGAAGTTCATAAACATAAAGTGTCAATAAAACATACTAGTACTGATCTTATGATTGCTACCCTTTAACAAAAATGTTACCGCCCAAATCATTTACTAGTCATGTTGAGAATATGAGCATTATGTCTACTAGTGAATTATGAATGTTGTTATTAATGCGCATTTGACACTCTAAGCTCATTGATATATAAAAACGGGTTTTGTCTCTGCAAAGGAAGTTGTTCATGATTAATCATCAAGAAAGAACGTGATAAAGAAAGGAAATGCAAGAGATAAATTAAGAAAATGAGATAAAAGAAACTGCTCACATAGGAACCCTCATGGATCAAGATAAAGTGTGTATCTCTATTATAATGGATGTATGAAATATGAGATTCATAGTTTGTAAGATTCTTGTGATAATGATGTGCATTATTGTTTATTATTGTACCGTGTATAAGGGTGTATATTGACATTCAAGTCAGTTTTTAGCCGAGTTAAAAAATAAATTTTAAAAGTTAGATTCATTATGTGCATTTGCTTATGTACAATGACCTCATTAGATCAGATCCAAGTGTTTCTAATAATAGTTTATAGGTTGTTTAGTTCAACATTCGTAAATTAATTACCTTATTAAACTCTAACTTCAGTTAAAATATTTACATTGTGCGGACTACCGAGATGCCTTAACTACCTCGAATACTCGGACAATACAAATACCATGTGAAAGCAAGAGAAAGAGTGGTTGTTCTAGGAGAAAAAAATCATTAGATTGAGAATGGTGTTGCAAGGGATGTCATGTCCTATGAGTGAGTGATTTGGGTGTTGGTTTACTTGTGTTTGTGATCATTAGCATCTATCGAAATTAGATGCTCAAGCAGCTGATTCAGTAGCGCGGGCTGCCACAAGAGCTCGGTGTGATTATGTTAATAAAGAATGCCAAGATCTCTTAACAATTCTTACTCCACAAAGTTTGATATCTCTGCTTATTGGACGGTTTCATGTTGCCTTACATGATTCCATTGAACTCCTCCCACCATCTGCCTTTGTGAAGAAGGAACTTTAGAATCACAGTACGTTTTTTATGACATTAGGCTTGTATGGCTTGCCACAAGAGTATGTATTTGCGACTAAAATTTGCAATCACTAATAAATCCTACTATGATTTCTACATCATCCACACTCCTCCGTATTCCTCGGAAAATAAACATGGAGACCCATATTTTGTCAGCAAGTGAAAATACTACCTTTGTGCAAAGTAATAATCATAGACATTCTCACACAAATAATTCTAAAAATCATCTAAAATGCAAGCATTGTCATCACATCTGACATACAATGAATAGGTGTTGAACATTCAATCAATCAATAGGTTTTGGAAACTACAACCTATTTTTTACATTTGGGATTATTTATAAATTAAAAGCAAAAGCAGGAGCAAAATGACCTTTTGAGGATCTTAAATTCTACGTATGTTTGAATTTCACTTAGAAAAATTAAATTGAGTTGAACTCAATTAAAATTTTAGTTTTAAATTAATTGAAATTTGAGATAAATTTTGTTTGTAACTAGAATTGAATAAAAATTAAATTGAATTAAGCTCAATTAGAGATTTAGCCTTAAATTAATTGAAATTTAAAAGTGAATTTTATTTGTAACTACATTTAAACAAAAGAAAAAAGATGTTAGCGTTCAATGAAAATTTGTTTAGTATTTTAAGTGAAACCAAAACACACTGTAAGTCTACTCTTCCCAGTCATCCTTTGTCATAGTCGGAAGACAATGGTTATTGTTACTCCGTAGAAAAAATAAACAGACGTTACAAAAAAAGACAAATTTTCTTTTTACTGCAAAAAGGTCATCTAATATTGCATACATCATGACGCCAATTTGCTTGCTTATACGAAGAAAGAGAAAAGCAATGCTAAATGGTGTATATCACAATGATCCCGTGCTATTCATACAATGGCATGCAGCTTCATGATTCTCATGTACAATGAAGCTTTCACCATCGTCCGTCTCCTAACACTAACACGGGGAGAAAATAAAGTTAACGTTTTACAAAAGATAAGGCTGACTAGTAATTTTCCTATCACAACAAACAACCATTAGCATTTTTAGCTATGGAGTGCAAGAACTTTATGCTTGTACTGTTTTCATACAAGCTGCACTACAGCAATGACCCTTAGGGCACCGTTTTGGAGAAGATCAGCAAGCTCATCAAATAGCAGAGCAGTTCGCCAACCCCATCCCTTGGGAAATTTAGGTAGAAGTGTGCCTGTTTGTTTAAAGCTTCCAAACACCATCATTTCCCTCTTGGATGGGACAGTCAACTGATGTGAAAAACAGAACAATCCCAGAATCAGAATAATTAAAAGAAATGAGAGAAAGTCGTGAAGCACTAGAACAAATGTGTAATTCATGGCTGTGGCTGATATTACCTGGTAGCGTGCAGTCACCTTTTCACGTGAGTCAACATACATGTGCACCTGATAAGACATTTCAAAGATATAAAAGTCAGATACAACATCTAATTGAAGATCTATAATTAAAGCAACGGGAAATCAGCTAGTAATTATAAATGTCGGGCCATATACTACAGCTAAAGGCATTAACCATTTCAAACTTAGCAGCATAATAATTCCAAACTATCTTTAGGTCCAACTCATTCAAATCCAAAAAGAAAAAATCTTCAGCTAACCTTTCTATGCATATCAGTTATCTCTGCTTTCCGACGATGAAGAAACAACCCTGCATTGGCATTGAAAATAAGCTTCCATGCAGACAATATTTTCTTCATTTAATATTAATTCACATCCCGAAAAATAAGGAATTTTGATGTATTAAAGCATTACCAAGGGTTCGCCGTCCCTGGGGGTCTTCATCATTAAAAGCTTGTACACTGACCTGATGATTCAAACAAACGAATTTTATTCATACTAGCACATGCAAAATCATCTTAAATGAATATGATGATGAATTCACGTCCATGTACCTTCCACAAAGAACCAGCGTAGAAAACTTCTGTAGAATGCTTGACCTGGCCTTCACCAAGCCTATGCACATCCTCAAAACGTACACTGCAAAAACAGTAGAAATTTACAGAATTTACATAAATTGATGAAGCTAAGTGCTCAGGAATTTGGAAACCTTGAAGAGAGAAAAGCACAAACATGAAGTGTCAGAAGCAAGACAACATGTGACGTGTTATATGACAAAACAACTGAAACAGAAAAAAAGAAGAAATAATAGCAACTGCAAGAGGTCCCCCTAAAACCAACCCAGATTGCAAGATACCTTCCATGGATTCAGAAAATAGCATAGATCATAAAATACTAGACACATCAGAATCCAATTTAAAAGAAAAATCTATCTGAAAAAGTCAAGAAAGAACCATCACTCGAGGAAGTATGTATAAATTCCACTCATCAAAGCAGACAACTAAACTTCAATTAGAGGCGAAAGTATTTTGAGAGACACATGATTTAAATGAAACATGGAGAAAGGAAACAAACGATACATGTATATGAATATTTTACGCATATGAGGTTTAAGAAAGACTTAGGAAGTCCTACAAAATAGCCTAAAAACCAGGTTCTGGTAATGAAAGTATTAAATGAAAACCATCCAAGGAAAAACAATTAGCTGGGGAGGATTATCAGATTAAATTGACCCACCACAAGCTCATGGAATGGTGAATATGCAAGCTGATCCACCACTAAAAATATATACCTCATGCATGTTAAAAATTGACAATAGTTGCAAAGTGATTAACTTACCCAAAGCGAAAAGGGGGGAAATGGCTTAAAGGTGTTTTCATATCCAGTGATATAGAAGTACTGTTGACATTGTCCCATTCTATACCAATGGTATGTTCTGGTGTCTCTAACATCTGCATGGGGATACCACCAGTACTTGCATCTCCAGCATTACTTCCAGACATGCTGCTTTGCATGCCCATTTCATATCCCCTTTGTGTTAGCTCTGTATGTACATTTGTTCCATTAGTCCCTCCCAGGCTTAAACCAACTACAGCTGTCAATCCATCTCCAGACAGGTCTCCATTTGGGTCAGCACGTGTCTCTGAATCATCATTGGCTGCAGACTGAGGATAGTTTCTGTTGCCAACACCAAATGGTACACGAGAAAAGACAAAACGTGTAGGAGGCGAAGCAGATGCCGGAACAAAAGTAGTTCCACGTCCAATACCTGCAAGCCCATCAATAGCACCTCTAACATGCACTCGTACAGGTCTAAAAAGGCCATTTCTTTCACCGGCAGAAGATTCAGCAACATATATATTTCCCATATTGCCAGGCATAATGTTCTGATTATGTTCTTGCATGTAAGATCCAGTTGTAGGAGTTCCATGGGAAAATGCAAATTGCTTCTGACAAGTACAATTCATGAGGGAGCAAACTTTGCATGTATCAGCTGCAATTTCTTGTACTCTCTGACTAAGAAGCATCTAAGGGATAAAGTATAAAACACCAAAACAATAATGTCAACATTTCCCAACCAATAATATCTGTACCAAGAATAGAAATTTCTGTACCATGTTCAATGACCTATATATTGAACGCTTGATCAGCAGAGATTAAATTGTAACATATTTAAATATTCAGGGATAGAAGCTTTTTGAGGCAGATATTGGGTTTGTTTTAGAGGCTAAACGAAAATTATAACTTGTTACTACAATTTTGTTGTTTGCTTTAGAGGCATAATGGAAACTGTAGCTTGAAATTCTATAAGCATTTTTAGGATGGAAGATGAAAACTAATTTTAAAAGACATTAATCTCAGTCCAACCTGCAGCCAAAGACCATCATTTACAGCTTTGCAAGGGAAACCTAATTCTTCAAGTTGCTTTCTGACATTTAGAAGCGCATCAAAAGACATATTGCAGTATAAAAGGGACCCCCCTTCAAATATATTGAAAAATGCATCATATTCATCCCCATGACCTCTGTAGTTTCCTCTGTGGTGAGCTTTAAGCTGTCTTCTGCCAACAACTTGGCCATTCCATGAAACATATCTTCCCCAATCACTGGAATTGAGCTCACTACAAGAATTTGAGGAAAAGCATTGGCTTGATGGATTCCTAACTAACCAACTATTGTCCTCCAACTGGTAGCAAGGTCCTTCTTCAGATGGTCCTTCAATACCCACTCCAGGGGCTACCACAGCAGTTGCTCCAGCACCAAGAGACATCTCCACATAGCATGATGTTCTCATCCCATCTGTATCAGGCAACGAATTACCCAATGATGTTCCTTCCACGTCACAAGAATATCTTGGATTCAGGTTTGGTGAACTGACATATGAAGCTTGTTGAACCTGTTCATTCGAAACAGAAACACCATCGTTGAAGTCTGCCACTGCATCTGCAAGCTCAATTAGAACACTTGGAGTGCTAGGGTCCTTTAGATCACTTTTAAGATTCATTTTCCCAAGGTCAGTTTCCAACCTCTTACTAGTGCAGCTATCAATTACACTTTTTCCCTTGCTGTTAGAATCAGCATGAATACCACTAGCAGACTCAGAACCAGAAATTCCATGCGAAGGATGTTCAACCTTGCAATGAGCACCTTTTGCCAGGAATGTGTGCAGAGCCAATTCAAACCTTTTTATGACGTTATAGAGAAGTGTTACACAGCTTACAAAACGCAATCTGTTAACCACCGAACCCAAATAAAAACTTGGAACCACTTACCTTTTCTCTTCATTGGGTATCCATAGATCATTAGAAGTCAGTAATGCATGTAATGTTTGCGATGAAAGTTTAGGAAGCACCTGCGACAAGCAAATATTTTTAGTCCAACCTAATCCTCACACTCATAATAAACATATAATAAAAAAACCAAAACAGTCAAAACTACAACATGCAAGCACTTCTATTTGTCTCATTACCTCTTTCAATTCCATTCCACCACTTTGACAAAGGTAACCCCAGCAGGCAGTTCTAACACGCTCCCCATGAATGCCATAGTCTTGGTTCTCGGCAAACACCTAGCTTACAATCAATCATAAACCACCAATAACTAACCAAATCTTACATTTAAATTTCACAATGAGGCTATACAATCATCTGGATCTTGAACCTGATAAGCCAAGAAGTTTGAAGTCCACAGCTCAGATATAATGAAATCTGTACAAATTCCACATAAATCCTACACATATGTATAACACACCAAATGAAAAATGTTGCAAAATTTAATAAGCAATAACTAAAAGAAGAAAATATATAAACAGTTAAGAAGTCATCAACTTATCGTGTAAACATCATACCTGAAGGTCAAGGAAGGATGCAGCAGCAAGAACACGAAATGCATTATTATCATTAAGCTTAGGGTGGTGCCCGTATAGGTATGCCAAAGCCATTGCAATTGCCTCATCATTAACATTCTTGTCATCAACATGCAGAGTCACCACAGGAGCACTGGCTTCTTTCCAAGGCCCGTGAAGCATGTTCCTAACACACGAATCATGCAATAAATAACTCTAATATTCTAAGACCAACAAAATGAAGATTTTAATTTTTCTCAGACCAACAAAATAAAGAGTTTAATAGGCATATAGGGTCAATGCAAAATCTTTTACATTTCCAATCAATCAGAAATCCTCCTCCTTAGTATGACTTTTATTAAAGTTATTATAAATTCCAAATACATGACAGTCTATGAAAGCGTAAAAACTTTTTTTTTTATTCCCGAATAAATACTACTACAGGTTATATTATACAGCGTGTAGGTTCATAATTCACACAACAATCGCAATAAACCTAAAATATAGAGTCATGTGCTAAGGAAAATAAAGCACAAAGTTTGGGAATCGAAGAAATAAATTAAGTACGATAAATATTATAAAACTCTTCTTAAACTTGTTTAAAATTGATGAGAGGCAAAATATTTTACACGTGACCCTCACTAATTGAACAGGTTTCATCTGCAACTAAGAACGAGAGAAACAATGAAACCATGATTTTTCTACAAACACGACAAGTGAAACAGAAGAGAGAAAGATAGAGAGGATCGTTTACCAACCATCGTCGCCCTCGTTGCAATTCCACTTAAACCATCCCAAAGATAGAGCGATTACAATTACAATAACAAAATAAAATAATTGAGTCAATTGTGTTAATCGGTTACCTGAAATAGGAACTGCGCGAGAGGATAAGCCGATGAAGGTGATAAGTGGAACCCATGGCATTGACGACGATATCGGAGAAGGAACCCGAATTGAAGCCTTCGATTTGGACATGCTCGCAGAGGGAGGCGAGGTTGCAATCGACGCCACGCAACTCCCCGGAGGCGCCGTCGGAGTGCTGCGGCGGCGGAATGGCGGTGATTTTGGTTTTGGGATGTTCCCGATACTGAGGCTCCTCCATGCTGCACTGCACATCAAAAGCACACTCTCATTCTCGATAACAGCGTTGATCGATCCAACGGTTTTATTAGCGCGACAATTTTATTTTCACTGTTTTAAATATAACAATAATAATAATAATAACAACCATAATAATAACGATAATATTCTTCGTCAGCGTTTTGTGAATCTCTCCCAATTCAATTCATTGTGTTTGGGTGTTTGCAGATTCAGTGCAACGGTCCCTGTTGATCCAACCTTGTTTTGTGGATCACTGTAATAATTTTTTTCTTTTTTTCCCTGTCGAAATGAATTAAGAATAACATCAGGGAAGTCTAAATACATAGAAAATGAATAAATTTCTAGATTTTTTTAAAGAAAATTGAATCCAAAGAAGAATATTACAAGATTTATTTTATTTTAAACTTTATATATATACTTATATTGCTTTTACTCATAAAGTTTAATTTATATAAATTATCAACATAAATATTTACTTAAAAATTTGTTAGCATCTTAACATGTTCCAACGTTTTAATTATTCCATCCATTTCTTTAATAATTTTTAAAAGATAATAAAAACTCATTTGATGGATTCTTTGTAATTTTAAATTATCATTGTTACATAAATATTATTAAAATTTATCATTACATTTAAGCATTTTGATCCTTTTATCTCCTTTTATAGAAAGTAAAAAATAAAAGTAAAAACTTATTTGATAATCTTGTCGACAATTTTTTATTTAAAAATATCAATAATTAACAAATATTTGTCTATTAATTTTTTTATTTTTCTTTGAATTTTTCAGTGAAGTTTTAAATAGATATATTTTTCAACTAGTTAATCATAAAATAGTGTATATCACGTTGGTGAAAAATGTTATAGTTAAATGTTTAGAATTTCAATAAATAACAAATCAAATCAAATTAGAAAAGAAAAGTTTTATTTCCATGATTAAGTAATCACGTATAATAATATCAATAACCCATAAGTTGGTATTAGAAAGAAATAACTCATATCAATAACAAAAAATAATTAGTTGAATATAAAAAATATTAGAAATTAGAACAAATAACTATTACTAGATATTGAAAATAAATTGAAGGAAAATAAAAGTCTCATATAATTACATAGATAATATTATTTAATGAGAATGATGTTTATAAACATAAATAAAAAGTAAGAAAAAATCCATTAAATTTTAATTGGCAAAATAATTCATTAAATTTATAGAATTTTAAGTGGTTTTTTATGAAAAAAACAACCGTACTTTTTTTTTAAATGAGAGGAAGGATATGGATAATTATATATTTTGATTTGGATACACAGAATATGTCTGATTTTTTTGCCTCTTCATTTAAATTTTAAAATTTTCTCTCTTTTTTTTTCAATCAAGATGAAAATGGGAGAAATACAGAGGTTTATTTATTTTCCTGAAAAAATGCGGCATTGGACGGAGCGAAATACACCTGCGAGACTGCTTGCTCAGTTTCACTTTATGCTGTCTCCACTAAACACCAAAGCATTTAATCCACCCTTTCTAAATCATCTTATTCAAAAATAGAATATAAATTTTACCCATTTCATTATTTTTTATACATTAAGCCAGAATAAAATAGTGAATATACATATGAATTAGAAAGGTGAAGAAAATGAGTTCAGGTTCTTTTAAATAACTTCATTTGCGTAAACTATAACAATTTAATTACGTGTTTTTTGAAAATCAACATTTTTAACCTTGTTTGAATGACTGTTTTATTATACTTTCCATAGCCAAACAAGAAAAAACGTCATTATGGGGTACTTTCTATCCTCCACCTTCAAAAATATTATTAGGTTTGGGGTTCCCGACCTAATAAAAGAGCAGGAGAGGGGAAAAGTAGTGCCGAAGGTAGCCAAGACAACGAAAAATCTTTGAATGACTGTGTAAAACCTCTATTAGGGTGGCTTAGTGTGAGCTCAGTTACCTATTTTATGGATACATAGTGTTGGTGATTCTGAGAAGTAACCTGAATTTGTCATATATTGTTCAAACTTCAAAAGCTACTGCTGCTGCTGAAAGCATATCCCAAGATAAACTGTTTGTAAGAACTGTGAAGAAGCAGACTGGGAAAAAGCTTAATCCCAACCCTAGTTGAAGTTCTGAATGATATATAATGTGTAATAACCACCAAATTGATTCTAAGCCAAAATCATGGTAAAAAAAGTGAAAACAATTATCTGTAACAGGCTCTCAACGTAGAAGTGAAATTGATGGTGGAAAATTTGAATCTAATCCAAACAAAATAGATTGTCCGAGGCAAGAGATGCAGCACAAATATTGCATCTTCAATTATGAGGCACTTATGGGAAGAAGAGAAACAGAAGAAGGAAGTACGACTGAGCTTGTGCAATCCAAGCTACCACTCATCCCTGCCCTTTCAATGTTTAAGATTGTTAATCCTTAACGCTTGATGTGTAATGACCAAAAACGTTTATAAGAGACTGGACATGCTTTACGCACTCCCAATCTATAGTCATACTTAAGCAGAGTTCAGAAACTTGAATGTGTAGAAACAAACACACGTGAGGAGTAATGCTGGAATAAAATTTATTATTCTTGCAATCTGAATTGATTTTCAAAATTTAAGATTTTCATAACATCTAGAGTATGAATCTCCCCACATATCCCACCCCTCACCAACTCCCCAATAACCATAGGATTTCTAAAAGGTATGCAAGGGCACTTCCCTTTGGAAGACACGTGCGTGGGTATTGAAACTAGAATACCTGGAAGAATTTCAAAAAGGCAGACCACGGAGATTCAGTCAGTAAAAAACATACTTCAACTCTTTGCCAGCAGTTAGCTCCTTCAAGTCCAACTCTTTACCATGACCACCAATTGTGGTAGAGTTGCCGTTTCTTCAAGACTTCATCATGGACATTTCTTATGGGACTTGATAACGTAACAGTCATATCAATGCGATGATACATTTTTCCCTTGTTCTATTATGGCGCGGAGGGCCATCTCAACATCAGCAAGTGGTTGCCCAGCATAGAGTTGAAGCTGCCTCTTTTTTACCACTACCACTTTCTGGGCATGAGATAGTATTTCTTCATTCAGTTCCTGCAAATTATTAGTAGTGCACTTTAGGACAAGGTGTGTATCAAACATGATGGTACATTCTACTGCTAACTATAGGTTCGTACAACTGGCCAGTAAATAATCGATTCCAATTTTCATATGCCCGGTTCTGGGTAGTAATGAGACACATTTTAGTTATATGTTAGGGCATACAAGATTCTTACTTGAATTGACATTGGAACTGCATCAGCACTAAAAGACCCCAAATCTTCGAAAAAGGATTGCAAAAGAAAACAGAAGTTGTTGGCATCAACATGATCCTCAAAAGCAACAGTAAAGGAATCATCACTCTGGTCCTGTTCCTTAGATGTCAACTTTAAGCTATAGAAACCTTCTGATCCTTCCTTGGAATCTCTCCGCATGAGAATGACCTTCACGAACATAAATAGTGACTTTATAATCAGATGCAACTGGATACACACACGGACATGTATATAACTAAATGATAGTTCAAGCAAACTTATACCAGTACTAAAACAGTTCTACAGTGTATTTGTGTCCTAAAACATGCAGGACAATGGCTTTGTCAAAGTTTTTAAGGATTAACTCATATATACTAGTTGATATAAAGAGAAAATTTTACAGGTTTCACAGATTTAAAATAATAAGGTTTTGAAGATTCATAACGATGTGAAGTGTTGGGTGTTAGATAAAAAAATTAATGTAGAAAGTTAGAACAGTAAACACAAACAATAATGTTACCCATCAAAATTAAAACACAAATAATGTTTATAATAATAAACACAAATGAAAAATATAATAGAGAATAAAGTTTAGATTAGCATGGTAAATATAATGGGTTAAAGTGTTGTTATTTTAGAACAACATGATGAGTTTCTCCCCCAAGATATCTCAATCACTCTTGTGCAAAAAAAGATTCACAAACTCATGAACATTAAATACTCCAATATATTGTTAATATAAGATATAAAATATGAATCAATTTTATTCGTTCTCACTGTATGTTTTTCCACCTCCCGAGCTATTTACAAGAAAAAACAGCAACCAACATATCACAATGTGCAGCATTGTAACATAAACAAAATGTTAAAAACAATTTGTTCCATTCCCAGATTTTTGTATAACGTTATAAAACTTAACAGAGTTCGATAACAATAACAAACTTCATCGTGCAGGTATGCTACTACAAAATTTAGGGTTAAAAAATATGAAAAATAGTGGGTGATATACTTATTACAAAAATTTCTTGTACTCACAAACACATAACGGAGGTTCAGCCACCACAAATCAGTCTTTGTATCTTCTGTTTGCTTAACTTTGCGTTTGATTCTGTAAGCTGATGAATGTTTTTTAGTTAATCCAGGTCTTGAACTGCCATTTATACTGTGCACACCATCTTTTTCAAAACTAAGGCCTGTGTCCTGGTTTTCTTCCACAAAACCCTGAGTGTTTTGTGAACTCAAGTCTCTTGATTTTCTTGACTGTATTACTTCCATCGAAGACATCCCAGAAGTAGTCTCCTTGGCACCACCTACAAATATAAAAGTTAACTCAGATTGTGCTACATTTATCATAAACCAACCTATCTTTCACTGGTTTCTTCTTGGAATAAGTAAACAGCGAAAACCTTCAAACAAAAATCTGTATATTCTTTGTTTTATTTATATAAAATGCTAAATCATACAAAAGTCTTACTGCCTTAACTCATGTATGGTGGAATTTGAACAATTGCGCAAAAAAAAAAAAGCATAGCCAAAAACTCGGGAAAAGAAAATTTATTTCAAAATGTTTCACTCCCGCAAACTATGCAAGAAAAAACCGAATGTAGAGTTTAAGTCTTCAGATAAACCATTTGGAAAGAAATTATGAATTTGACACATTACCATTGTTAGTCCTTCTAGTTTTATTTCCAACATCTGTCTTCATATCTGGTGTCTCCATCTTCCCTTTCAAATTCTTCACATAACTTTGAATCACTTTGAGTTCGTCATCAACTAATCTTCCCCTTTCTTCCGAAGGAACACTAGAAACACTCTCAGCATCCCGATCATTCACTTGTTTATCTTCACGTAACATTTGCTCTTGATTAGAAGCATCACTTCCATAATCATGAGCTGTTTCCTCACCCGCTGAATCCGTCTTTATTGCATCAGAAGGTTTCCAATTTCGGGTTCCAGGAAATCCCTTGGGGGTTTTTGTAGCCTTAGTAGAAGGGCTTCTAAATTTTAACTTCTTCTTAAACACCAATGCCTTATCTTCCTCATTCACATTCTTATTGACACCCCTATCCATTCCAGCAGCAGAAATCTCACTAGCATCCGTCTGTAACGCTGCGGTAATATCCTTAGTCCTAACATTTAACGTGTTTATCTTATTCAGCAGGTTAAACAATCGCTCACTAATCTCTTTCTCAATAGCATCTCTCCGATTAGAAACAGCACCTTTATCGTCATCAATTTCAAAATCCTCATCCTCCACATCCTCCACATCCTCCACGTCCTCTTCCCCTTTCTTCTCCGATTCAATTCGCCGCGCTTCCTTCGCCATTAGCCTAATTTCCTCGATTTTCTCTTCCATTAAAAGTTGTCCCCCAGAAACACCATTAACCGGCAACGACACAGTTTTCCCATCCCCACTTCCCCTTCCATCAATCTCCAAATCCTCATCTCGGTGGCTATTTTTGTAATACCCTACAGCCCAAACGGCGTAAATCGCCTGCAACACTAGAATCCCCAGAAGATACATAGCCCCGTATTTGAGGACATCTTTTATGGAAACGTTCTCAAAAACGCCATTCTTGCTCGCGACAACCTCGGAAACCTGTAACTCTCCCAAATTTTCAGATTCCCCGGCGAGCGTCTCGTCGGAGGGAATCTCAACGCGGAGGTTGTTGTTTTCTTGTGGGATGACGTCAGGATGTGACGGCAGGGATGAAGGTAGAAGAGGGAGTGAGAGCGGGAAGGGTTTGGTTTTGGTTTTGAGAATTTTGGGTCGTAAATGGTTTTTCCTGTGCCGTTTTAAAGAAACTGGAATACGACGAGGGGTTCGTCCGTTAGTGTGAGACGCGAGAAGAGAGGAGAGTGCGTATTGCGCACTCGCCATTGGCACAAGGAAAGTGGAAGCTCTGTTAGATTTCGAAAGCTCGATGAGAATGCTTGTTGCTTAGGTTAGTTTCCTCCTCCATAAGAAGCATCAGAAAGAAGGAGCAAAGCTCGCGTTCAGTTACTGTTAGTCTACACCGTTGAAGAATTCACCGTAATAATCGTTCCAGGGCCTGTCCCTAATCCTGAGTTCTGTTTGGGCCTACTTTGGCCCAACTTATTACCAGCGTCCTTTGGTTTTGGCCCAACTGTTTTTTGTCTTTAAATATGCTCGAAAGGATAGGTTGTCGAAATCTGAATTTTGAAATTTGTGTGCCAAAGTCTCAATCCCACACCGCATGGCTTCTTCAGACTCAAAGGGGTTCTTCTTCTTCGCCAACTCTCTCCCTCCTCAAATTCGAGCTCCTCTTACCCTCGAACTCGATGATTCTGAAACCGACATTTCTAGTCATGCCACACTTTCTCAGTCTGATTACACCTCCCAAGAAGAACAAGAAGAAGAGTTTGTTGAAGACGATGAGTGTGTGGAGCTATCTCCCATGCACGCTGCTCCTTTGCGTGCTACTCCCTTTGCTCATTTGTCTACTTTTACTGACGAAGAGGAGGAAGAAGAAGAAGAAGCAATAAGAGGGGACACGTTGAGTCTTGCGAGAGTGTCGGGGAACACTTTTGGCGCGCCCACAATTGAGCTTATGGACTCGGAAGAAGAAAATCACCAGCCTTCTATTTATGTAAACTCATTACCTGTTAATCAATCATTGCTGGCGAATGATTTCGAATCTTTCAGTGGTAGTGACGACGACAAACTGTATGTGGATGATGAGCCCGGTCAGGGCCAAGTTCTTGGAATTAGGGTTGCTTGTGATGAATACTCAACCTCTAGTGCAACGCATTCAGATGTTATCTCGCAGCATTCACAAAACGAGCAATTTGGCAGCTCAAGAGTGGTTTTCGATGAATTGGAGAGTGTTAAGTTGATTGAGGCTGACGGTGTTGAGTATTATGAAGATTATAACAACAGCTTAGTGAAGGAACAGGATATGAGTTTCAATCATCTACCAGAACTTAATTCCCATGTACATTGCATGGCGGGTGAACCTGTATCTGAAGCTTTTGCGGAAAATGTTGAGTACAGTACACCAACTCAAACCACGGAAGCTAATGCAGATGGAGGTGTTGCTGCTGATCAAGTGAGTGACTGTGAGAATCAGGTTAGTATAGCTACATCTGCGGTAAACTCAAATGCTGAATTTCACGATTCTTCTGCTGGTTTTGAATCCAATTATGGTGTTTATGAAGGTAACAAAACTCTTAGTGTTGAATCTTGTGAACTTTTTTATCCCACACTTCTTCCAGAATGTTATTTGGAAAAGGATTTGTCTAAAGATGTTAGTCTAGAAGATGAGCTGTTTTGTGATTACGATTCACATGAAAATGTGGAAAAACTTGACTTGGGATACACTGCAAAAGAAGAGGCCACCGTTGAGTTAAACTCCGCATGTCAAGAATCAGAAAGTGAAAGTTGTGCTTCAGATGGAGATGCAGGGTTGATGTCGGTTGCCTTTGAGCAGTTCAAGGAACAAATTTCAGCTCTCTCTATTCTTTTGGGTTCAAAAGGTTCTGGAAAGGATTCTCAAGGAATACGGTTCATCAGGAGTTCACATGGAACGGTGGACTTACCAAAGGATAATGCAAAAGTCCGATTTATCTATGCTGATGGTGATGCTGAATCAGATGGTAGCTCAGGTACAGTCACCTCCGCTGATGAATCCAGTGTGATCTGTCTGGAGGAAGTCCCAGATAGTTTCAGCTCCTTACCATATAGCAATGCTCGAACCGGTTTCCAACACAGCATAACTAAGAAAGAAAAGGAAAAAATTCAGAAGATGCAGACCATAAGTGTGAAATTCTTGAGGCTTGTCCAGCGATTAAATTTATCCATTGAAGATTCCTTGGTTTCTAAAGTTTTGTGCAGGTTGGTTGCAGATATTGAAAGGCGCTTGAATCAGGAATTTGTCATAAGATCAGCAAAATCATTAGCGAAGAAGCTTGAAGAAAATTGTCCGCATGATTTAGACTTCTCTTTGAACATTCTAGTTCTCGGGGAAAGTGGGGTGGGAAAGAGTGCTACCATAAATTCTATTTTTGGTGAAATGAAGGTTGTGACAAGTGCATTTGAACCTGCCACAACTTCTATAAAAGAGGTTTGTGGAACTATAGATGGAATCAAGATCAGAATCCTTGACACACCTGGTCTGAAGTCCTCTATGAAGGAGCAAGCTTTCAACCGAAAGATGTTGTCATCCATAGAGAGGTATATCAAAAAGTTTCCTCCGGATATCACTCTTTATGTTGATCGAGCAGATCTCCAAACCAGAGATTTAAATGATTTACCGATATTAAGGTCAATCACAAATTCTCTCGGTCCCTCAATATGGCAACATGCAATTCTTGCATTGACACATGCTGCTTCTATTCCTTTTGATGGACCATCAGGATCCCCTTTGAGCTATGAAGTATTTGTTGCTCAAAAATCCTATCTTGTTCAACAGTCAATTAGAGAAGCGGTACGTAATCTGTGTGAATTGAGTCCAAGTTTCATGTGTCCAGTGGCTCTTGTTGAAAACCATCCATTATGTGGAAAGAATATGTCAGGGGACTGTGTGCTTCCCAATGGACTTAGATGGAGAAGCCAATTATTAGCTTTGTGTTTCTCTCTGAAGATCCTATCTGAAGTGTCTTCTGTTTCAAGACCTCAAACGCTCTTCGATCATTGGAAGCATTTTCTTTTCCACGACCATTCCCAGCCTCTGTGCCATGTAATTTCTTCATTGTTGCAGTCTCCTGCTCATCTAAAATTTTCTGCCAATTGGAATTAACCTAGACATTCAACTGGCAAATGATTTAGTTGAATATGAGATATGATAGCCGAATTCATGTCTCAGCTTTTCGGTGATCTCAATTCTCGGTAGTCATGCCGCCACTGGGACCATGATCTTAGGGGTCAGAATGTTAGCATCAGTAGCTTTGTTGCTGATTTTTTTTTTCAAATCTTATCTACTGAAAGTAATGCATTTTTAGAGGACTTAGGGGGTAATAAACAACAGTGTCATGACATTACAACTTGGTTGGAAGTCATGGCTATTAGAAAATTCCACGATTATACTTCTTTTAGAAAATGGAAGCATATATTCCTACATCCCAAGTGTTGATTTCAATGGTTGTGTGATATTGTAAAATTTATTTTGAAGTGTTTAATTGTGTTGTGTTTTGTAATCATTGCCTGATTTTCTAGATTCAATGTAGACATTACAAAGAAAAGTTTTCCTTATTCTAGAGTTAAAGCTTTTTATTTTAAACCTGCTTTAGAAAAGGCACTTCATGTCTGAGAATGAAATAAAAAAGTATGACTAATCAAATCATCTCACTTCATATATATATATGTGTGTATGTATAAAGAAGTTCATTCATTTTTACTTATAAGCAAAGTTACATAAATTTTTATGCATTGAAGGAGAAAGATTAATGAGAAAACATTTGATTGTTAATAGAGGAGTTAATATGAGGATGAAAACTAACCTTTTTTATTCATAAGTTAAGCACTCACTTAACAATTTTAATATTAAAACTATTTTTTATATAAGATATTCAAATTTACGTGACATTATAAGATCACAGAAGCAAAATAAAACAGTATTATCATACCAATGCCATATCAAATATTTGTTTGATGGCAATGATTAATATGAAAAAAAAAACTATTTAAAAAATTAAAACGTCTAAATCCAAAATCAATAAATTACACAAACTAAAAAAAACATTCAAAATAAAAGTAACTGTTACAAAATATAACACTTAAACCCGCATATAGAGAAATTAAAATATACTTAAAGTTTTATTATGCGTATTAATGTTAAAAAATATTAGTTTGTAAAACTTATGTTAATAATAATAAAAATAGTTTATAAAATAATTATATAAAATTGATCTCTTAATTTTTTTCATAATTATTACGAAATATTTTAAATGCAATTTTGTATTTATAAAGTTATTATTAATTGAACGCCACAAATACATGTGTAATTTTAATTCGTGTATTAAATTATATGTAATATTATTTTCTTATCAAAAGTGGAGTTAATATCTAGTATGGGGAGTAATGGTTTGAAAATCCTAACACCAAAACTTTTTGCGTAGACAATGCGTAAAATAAACTCTTGTGAAAAGAATACTTGTCATATATTTTAGCAGTAGTTAATTATAATTTTTTAAAGAGATTTTATCATGAAATTAAGATATTAAAAAGTTAAATTAAATTATATAGACAGGAATTTTGAGAGAAGAAATTTAAAACAAGTTATCTATTCGTTTGGAGAAGTAGTAGATAATAGTTGTTGGCGAAAAGACGAACGCAAGAAGAAATGGTAGTGAGTGTGGCTTAGGTTGGAGAGTCGTAGTTATCCGAATGAATGAATGAATCTTCGTTTCTTCCTCACTCAGTTGAGTTGAGTGGTTTCCACCATGTCTCTTCTCAAATCCCTCACTTCAAATTCCTCCGCTTTCAATTTAAAACCAACGCAATCCACCATGGCGCATTCCTCTTCTTACAGGGTACTCTATCTACTATTTAATGCTTCTTCCTCAACGCTAACCACCATTTTTTTAACCCACTGTGCTGCGTTTCATAAATAACACAGTTAAGTTTGGGATGCTGTTTATTGTTGTTTTTCAATTCACACTTTGTCACAATGGATTCATTGCTTTGTGTCTGTAAAAGTTCCGTTCCTTCTGCGTTTAGCCAATGATATCAAATTGCTCCTGCTAGTCACGCATTGGACGTGTGCGGTGGCCTTTTTATCCTTTTAGCCTGAGATAGGCGATGTGCTCGATGAATTGTCTAAGTGAGAATTGAAATTGTTATTTGCTTTTACCAGAGGGAAGTGTTTCTGAAACTCTCCCTTCATTGTTTTAACTTCTCTGTAAAATCGTGGAATATGTTTGCGTTGGTGTTCTAGTCTTCCTGGGAACGTCGTTCGTCTCACAATTGCAACAAAATATACAAATCTGCCCATAATTATGTTGTTCGGAAGAATTATTGTTGACGTGCTTTCATGCAAGTTTTTCAAAATGTTGTGGTGGAACAAAGGTTTAAGGCAACATATTCTTTTGCAACTAATTCTCTATAGCTGATGGTTTGATGGATTTCTCTCTCTCTCTGCTGTAGTAACCTGTAATACATCGGTGTGACATGTTTTTTAAAATTCTCAGGTGCTATTACGAGCAGCTTGTTCCTCTTCCAGGAGTACTAACTCTATTGGCTTGTTTTATTCTCGAGGGATCTCATCAGTTAAAGTGGTATCTATCTCATACGTATCATACTATTGTACTTATTCAAGGGACAATTTATGTTCTTCAAAGCGAAGATCACGAGGGCCGGTTATGGCTGGAAAGAAAGCTTCTGAAGGTAGTCTATTTGCTATTTCACATTGCTTTGTACTCCTTTTTTCTAATCCGTTGCTGTTTGTCCTGTTAATTTCTTTAGGAATCAAGCAAGAAGATGGAAAATACAAGCACACTGTTGATCTTCCCAAGACAACATTTGGTATGAGAGCTAATTCTTCAGTAAGGGAGCCTGAAATTCAGAAAATTTGGGAAGAGAATCAAGTATTCAAGAAAGTTGTTGAGAAAAATAGCGGAGTAAGTTTTGGGCTGTCCTCTCAGCTTTTAAAACTTCTAGTTTTATGAACGTATTAACCTACTTTTAATTACTTGATCAGGCAAATTTTATCCTTCATGATGGCCCTCCATATGCCAATGGTGATCTTCACATAGGGCATGCCTTAAATAAAATTTTAAAGGATATTATAAATCGTTATAAGGTATGTTTTATTGCTACCGTAATGTAACATTTGAAGCATATTTTTTGTTTTAATCATCTGACACGTGCAACAATATATTTTGCATTCTCTTGCTGATATAATTAAGTAGGCACTAAACACCGATTTTGAGAATATTTTACTTTTGTTTGTCTGCAGGTTCTTCAAAATTATAAAGTTTATTTTATACCTGGATGGGATTGTCATGGCCTACCAATTGAATTAAAAGGCAAGTATGAATGTTAGTATAACCAGATGTGGCTAGTTCTGATACTATGTTGTATTCAAGAATGTCTTGTGTTGATCCTACATTTTTTGTGTTTGGCACATGTCAAAGTTGAATGAAGTCTTGAATTATAGAGATAGTTCTTATACTCAATGATTTTGTGTTATGTGCTTTTATCAATAAATGCATTTGGAGTAGTTGCAGATGTCAATAAAATGTGCACGTTGTGAAGTATAGTGAAGTAAATCCCTTTTGTTAGAAAGTACATTTTGCACTAACTGATTCTTGCATTGCATATATATTTTTAAATATCTCAAATTTTTATTAACAATTAAAATTTTAGGCATCTACCTTTTGATCCATGTGTTTTGTTCTGGAAATAAGGGCAATTTTTCCCTGGCTTGTAGTCATGTAGGCAGCGGCAAGCCCTTTTATATTGTAAATGTATTTGTGAAGTTTATGAGTTGTGCATAAGCTATAGGGTGTAAAGGAGGGAACAATATTGTTATTATGTTTCTCGTCATTATGATTTATTCAATACGTCATGAGCTTTGCCTTCTAATATGGAATTTAGGAGTGCTAGAATTCAATGTATATTTTTTTAATTATGTGATCTTGATTTTACAAGACCTTGGTTTTAGGAATTCAAATTATTTGCTCCCCTACATTTCTAGCATGTTTGCAATATTATAAAATTTGTTAATTCTTGCTTAGAAATAAATTGAATGATTTAGGCTGTTTAGATGAAAGTTGGCGACATGATTTTGGGAATTTCAATGCACATTCCTGAATTCTAAGACACAAAATGAAGAAGAAAGATTTTTTTTCTTTGAGAGTGAATGTTGTTCTCCCTAGTAGCATCCAAACATACACTTATTTTGTAGTGAATAGATATGCTTCCGAGTGTGTTTGAATGAGGTGTTTTGATATAGGAATTTAATTCTCAAGTGAATTTAGAATATTAAAATGGCTGCATTTGAATATCTGATCTGAAGATGTTTTTTAATCTATAATAGGTCAATTTTTGTCTAGTATAATGAAATGATTTCAAATAACATCATCTCAAATGAAAGAATTGAAATTCTTTCTTTCTTCCATTATCTTATTTTCAACTCTCATCTCGAAATTTTGGTGCTTGCTTGCATCAATCTTTCCTCCCAACTTTCTCTGTCTTTCACTAACACACATGACTCCTTCCTGTCATCTACACCTTTCTTCCGGTCTGTCTGTTTAACCTTTTCTTTCTTTCTTTCTCTTTTTTCTTCTGCACCTATCTTTCCTATTATCTCCTATGAATCACAAACTCAATCATGGACACATCTAATTTTTAAAATATAGGATTAAGACATTGCATATATATATACACATGAATGGTCAAGATTTAATGTGACTTGTGACTTTTACATGATTTAGTTATTTCACAATAAGATCTAATGGACAACATGTATTCCTCTCACTTTCACATAATAAAAGTCCTGTCACTAGATACGTTCTTTCTCTCTATTTATAAGGAGTGTACCAAGTGAGAGGAGTATTTATACGAGAGATTAAGAGATAAAAAATCTAGACCATATATGAATGGTTAAGATTGAATCACAAAGTCATGTGACTTTTTTAAACTCGTCATGTAATCATCAAATAACTCTTAATCCTGATCATCCATGTATGGTTATATAGTGTAGATTTACTCCTCTCACCTTAATAATCTCCCTTTTTACACACACACACACACACATATATATATATGATACTCACATTTCATTTCATTTAATTTGAATTTCTCTTAAAAAGATCTAAATTGATAATCAATTTTTTCTATATTCTTGTATATTTACTATTTCCCTATGATGATGAGTCGTACAAAAGAATATAAAGAATGAAATTATATCTTTGAGAAAGGTACCTCACCTTCTCAAACTAGCTTTACATTTGATTTTATGATAATGATACTTAAAACTGCAAGCCATTTATTTTAATTATACCATATTGTATTCTATGTTGAATTTTCTTAAAGTTATCAAATGAATATTTTTTTTAATAATATTAGTGTGTATACAACTGTATTGGGGTGTTGACTTAAGTGTTTGAGTTATATGGAGGCGTCAGCTCAAGTGTCTGACTGACAATTATTGATTTTTTAACTGGACACCTAAAGGGGAGAATCGGATCCATTTTGGATAAGTGTTAGTGTAAAAAATGTGTCCGACTCCATGACACTTCTAAATTGAGGTATGCGTGATTAATCCCTCTTGCCCATCTCTCTTTCTCTCCCACACCTCTCTTAACCGTGTCTACTATCTAAGAAGTAATAGGATAAAAGTTTGCAATTCTATTAAAAATGAAAATTTATCATTATTCTTTTGGGTTAAACATTATTTTCATTGTCACAAATTATGTTGAAATCAAAATACTTAATGGTTGCTTTGAATTATTTCAGTTTTGCAGTCACTGGATCAAAAGGCTAGAAGTGACCTCACACCATTAAAGTTGAGAGCAAAGGCTGCTAAATTTGCCAAAGAAACTGTTAAGAAACAGATGTCATCTTTTAAGGTCCTTTTTTTGTTTTGCAGTTCTCTCTTTGATTTCTTTTCTTTATATTGTAATGTTTTTTGTTTAGTTATACACAATTAACATTTCACATTTATTTTTTATTCTAATTAGTAGGGAAATTTTGTACCTTAAGCATGTTACTAAATGTTTGCAGCGCTATGGAGTATGGGCAGACTGGAATGATCCCTATCTTACTCTAGACCCTGAATATGAAGCAGCCCAGGTAGCTGGTACAGCTTTTCTCATTTACCCCTACATGCATGTTAATCAAACATGATTTTAGCACTTCAATGTGTCCCTATCATTGTATAATATATTTGAAAGTTGATATCTTTACATTCAGTTAGGAATGTTGTGCTATCAACTGTAACAGAATGCTTTTCAATGGTCAAGCAAACAACCAAATAATACTATATTTAACAAGAATGCTGTTTTTGCTTTCGTTTTGTTGGTTTCTCTGGGGCTTGACTTCAAACTGTAACTGGTTATTGTTATGCAACCCTCACAGTTTGTTCTTATAACTTTCTAGATTGAAGTGTTTGGCCAGATGGCCTTGAAAGGCTATATATACAGAGGCAGAAAACCTGTTCACTGGAGTCCTTCGTCACGAACAGCACTTGCTGAGGCTGAGTTGGAGGTATAATGATATACCATTATGTTATTCTTCTTAATATGAACCATATATCCTAAATACTAATGCTGCCAATATGGTGTTTAGTGTGGGTAGAACTTGAATAATTTTATATACGTATGTACATTTCTGAGTATGTCCATGCACATATATGCATGCAGTTTCTCTCTAAAATCTGATATGATGGAGTTTGGAGTATTTACATTTCTACTTGTTTGATTTCTATGTAGTATCCTGAAAAGCATATTTCAAGAAGCATATATGCCATTTTTAGAGTTGTGAGTGCTCCTTTAACACCAAGTTCCCTACTACAAGAATTTCCAAATTTGTGCTTGGCTGTATGGACCACAACTCCCTGGACTATTCCCGCCAATGCAGGTATGTTTCATATTTTGTCATATTTTTAATGTTAGCTTATTTTTTTCTGGATGTCTTTTACAGTTCCTATGATCTTAGTGGTTTTAATTTCCCCATCTCACACTTATTCCGTTCACAGTCTCAGTGTAAACAAAACTGCATATTTTTCTTAATTTCTGTATCCATGGTTTTTTATCATGTTTTAACTGAATCATTTGATATAATTGGCATACTACTTAACGTGCTGTAGTCAGGTTTTCCTTTTGCCAATATTTTGCATATGATTATTTCTTGTTAACTATTGGCACATAAAAATACAGTGTTAAATGTTATAATACCAAAAAATATGAATTATACCAAAAGAAATGTTATAAGTACTCAAAGATTTAACTCGTTTTTGTTCTTAAATGTTTTTTAATATAATCTTCTTATGTCACTCTTTCTCTTCTTTACCTGCATTCCACTGTTCTACACTCAGCTGTTGCGGTCAATCCTAAGCTTGAATATGCTGTTGTTGAAATAAAGTCATTACTGGAGCCTGACCCTGCGTCTGGTGGAAAAAACAAGAAAGGGCGGCTTGGACTTGTTTTGGAAGACGAGAAGAAGCCATTTCTTATTGTGGCTTCAGAGCTTGTGCCAAGTTTAGAGGCAAAATGGGGTGTGAAGCTTGTTGTCAAGAAAAAACAATTGGGTTCAGAGTTGGAAAACTACAGGTTGGAAGTATGCAAATGAATAATTACTTTGTTTTGCTTGTTATTTCCATAATATTTCATGTTAATAATAATTATGTTACCTTTTACAATCTTGAGGGAAGAAAACTTTACGCTGAGGGTACACATTGTTGTCTCAGGTATATTCATCCAATAGATGATAAGGAATGTCCTGTTGTGATTGGTGGTGATTATATTACAACAGAAACAGGAACAGGACTGGTCCACACAGCTCCTGGACATGGTCAGGAGGACTACGTGACTGGCCAGAAATATGGACTACCCATATTTTCTCCAGTAGATGATGATGGAAAGTTCACTGAAGAAGCTGGGCAGTTTAGTGGGCTTGATGTTCTTGGTGAAGGTAACACTGCTGTTGTAAAATACTTGGATGAACATCTCTCGCTCATCATGGAAGAATCATATGGTAAGTTCCTTCTGTCACTAATCATAAGAATTCTGCAAATAATTATTGACTATATAATCATCATTCCCCTTCTTTTCTGATGCAGAACACAAGTATCCATATGACTGGCGAACCAAAAAACCAACAATATTTAGAGCAACAGAGCAATGGTTTGCATCTGTGGAGGGATTTCGCCATGCTGCTGTGGATGCTATTAACCATGTAAAATGGGTTCCACCTCAGGTATGCTATTTTATTTTTCAAGTTTCTGTTGCTGTATAATATCATTTATTTGTGACATGTATTCCCTTAGAGATGCACCACTTGTCATATTTGTTGCTGATATACTTGAATTGCTTAGGCAGAAAATAGAATCTCAGCAATGACTTCTTGCCGCTCAGATTGGTGCATATCACGACAAAGGACATGGGGTGTCCCCATTCCAGTATTTTATCATCTTCAGTCCAGAGAGCCTCTTATGAATGAAGAGACAATTGATCATATAAAATGTAAGAGTCCAAAATGTGGTAAATTTCTGTTTTCTTAATTCTCAAGAGTACAAACTATCAGGTTAGTATTTTTTTGGTACATGTACCATCTCAAATGTTAATGGACAAAACAATGATTTATTCTACATAGTTGAATGCAGTGGTAAATATTAAAATTGTTTAATGGCTTATGCTTATCTAAAAATGCTAGTTCTGTGGAGGTAATTAGATAGTGGGATTGATCTTTTATTTTAATTTGATACTATTTCAGCTATCATAACCCAAAAGGGTGGTGATGCATGGTGGTACATGACAGTAGAGGATCTTCTCCCAAGTAAATATCGTGATAAGGCAGCAGAATATGAAAAGGGAACTGACACAATGGATGTATGGTTTGATTCAGGTACAATATTCTGGTCCAAATAGTTTTCTTCCCCAAATGCATGGTTTCATGTGTTTTTCAACCACTCCCACTTACACTTTTGTGTTCAGGGACTCTTCTACATGTTTAATTAATTGAATAGTGTTTTAGATCCACTCCCATAACTGGATTATCCAGTTGTTTATTGATGTTCCTTTTTCTTCTTACTCTTTTGACCTCAATCACATGAATTAAATCTAGGACCTTAATCCTTAATCCCTTACTCCAAACCCTCAGCATCCTGAGCAAGGCTGATGATTTGCTTTGGCTTTTTACTTCTAACCTCAGGGTCCTCCTGGGCTGCAGTCTTGGGAAAAAGAGACTCCCTTAGTTATCCTGCAGACTTGTATCTTGAAGGAACAGATCAGCATCGAGGCTGGTTTCAAAGTTCTTTGTTAACAAGTGTAGCTACAAAAGGTAATAAGCCACTGAACTTCTTTTATTATATTGATTATATTTAAGACTTTAACTATTTATCCGTTTTTTGGTTTCATCAGAAGTAATGGTCTTTTATCTCACACTGCCACACTGGTGAGGCAAATGTTTTTTCCTGATTGATATTAGTTGATTGGTTGGTTGGTTCTGTTTTCAAATCAATCTCACTTTCCTTGCTATGTTAAGCAACAGTGAAGATTACATGCACAACACCATTAGCGGATTAGCTTTTGTATTTGTCTGTTCAAATTATATAATTCAACTGCATAATGCCTGCAGATAAAGATGCATACTTGTGTTCGGTTGTGTGGTTGAGATGGTCTTCATATGTTTATACATTAATTGGAACTGAGATCCAAGTGAGTTGGGAAATGAACGCAGTTATTATTAGGATTATATGTGATATTAAATAACTTTTTTTATCAGTAATTCTGCATTAGTGCAGCATTAGAAACTATATGATGGTAATTCTACACAAAAAGTAGCTTTGGACAGTTATGTAATAAGATTGTATCTAATAGTAGTGTGTAATTAAGCAAGTGTGATGTTATTGTAGTTTGTCAGCAGAGAATACTCTTTATATAGACAAGTTTCTGGGACAGCAAGCCTATTGTTGGATTATGTGTTATTTCTGTGTTCAGCGCTGTAGTTTATTAGTTTTTATCAATTGTGTTCTGTCATTTTTTAGTCTGATCTGTTGAATCAGTAGGAAGGGAAATTTTTTAGGCCTGCAAGGTCATCATTTGGCCTGGAGTTTTGATTTTGCAGATTTATTGGTGGAACAATCAGAAGAATATCAACTGGATGAGAGGATTGGACACATGGAAGAGAGCCATTGTTAGGACAGAAAATAAGAATAAGGAAATGACAGGGAAGGTGTATCATAGGAGAAATAATAGGAACCGTTAAGGGAGCGGTTAGTTGTTGGTTGGGTATGGTTGGTCTTTAAGTGAAGACCAACAGGTTTTGGGAAGGGGAGTTTTTTGGGAGTATTGGTTTTTGACAACAGGAATAGTCCTGGGAGAAAGGGAGGTTGTTCCCTTTGAAGGCTTTTCTTCCTGTAACAGTGAACCACAATAAACAGAGGAATTTTCAGAGTTCTATCTCTGTCTTTGTGTTTCTTGATTTCCTTTTACTGGGTTCCTAACAGCCATCTCTTTAATATATAAAGGCTGTTAGGGAAGAGAACAATGGTGGAAAAAGAGAGTTTCAATCTTAATAAGTAAGAAAATCCTTTCAACCAGGGCTCAAATTCGAATTTCCAAGGTTTGGATAAGTACTGTATGGAGGTTAAGATAGTGGAACTGCCAGCCTTTACTGGGAAGAACCTGAGGATTGGATCACTAGAGCAGAAACATACTTTGAAGTGCAAAATACTTTAGAAGAAAATAACTGATGGAAGCTATTTATTAGGATTATATCTTATACTAGGGCGTATAATTAGGATAGCGTGTTATTATGTGTGGTTTGTGATGGCAGAGAATACTGTCTACAGAAGACTTTTGTTTGAGATAACAAGTGTATAGTTGTAGTATATATGTTTTTCTGTTCAGTATTGTAGTTTATGAGTTCATCAACTAGTATTATATCCTAGATACTATAACATTGTCATTCTTGTCTGATACAGGGAAGGCTCCATATTCAAGTGTTTTAACACATGGATTTGTATTGGATGAGAAAGGCTTAAAAATGAGCAAGTCATTGGGTAATGTTGTGGATCCACGTTTTGTGATTGAAGGAGGTAAAAATCAAAAGGTTAGTTATATTGATGTATCATCGAATAAATTAGTCTTGGAATTTTGTCAGACTATAATTTTCCTCTCCTTAAAGCCCCTCAAGTAAGGGTTTTTATCTGCTCTATTCACAGGAGGCACCTGCATATGGAGCTGATGTCCTCCGACTTTGGGTGTCTAGTGTAGATTATACGAGTGACGTGATGATTGGCGCTCAGATTCTTCGTCAAATGTCTGAGGTTTACCGAAAGTTGCGAGGAACTTTGAGATACCTCTTGGCAAATCTTCATGATTGGAAAGTAAGTTTGAATTCTATTGAAGTTAAAAGCCTTTTGTTTGATGGATAGCTTCTCCTTTTCTTTGTCTGCAGTTACTGCCTATTGTTACATGTTATGTTATAATGCTGTCACATTTATCTTTGCCTATATCTGGCTTTTATATATTTTTTCCACTATGTCATCTCTGTTTATGTCTCATTGACAGACGGAATACACTGTACAATACCATGAGCTTCCAAGGATTGATCAACATGCACTTTTTCAACTTGAAAATGTTGTAAAAAACATTCAAGGAAATTATGAAAATTACCAGTTTTTTAAAATATTTCAGGTAATATTTTATATCTTCATGAAACGTTCCTTTATATGTAATGTGTATTTATGCATAGGGTTCATCCCTTAAAGAGGGAAAAAAGGAAACAGAATTATAGGGATCCAGTGTCATAACATAACCATAGAAATAAATGCTTGGAAAGTTGTGATATGGGAAGTCTTTTATATCAAACTTTGGCTAGCTAAGCATATCATTTTGGTGGATTTTTTTCTAATTGAATTGGTTAATTTTCAAAATTCACATTTATCCCCTCCATTGTCTCAGATTTTGCAGAGGTTTGTTATTGTTGACCTGTCAAATTTCTATTTTGATGTTGCAAAGGATCGACTTTATGTTGGGTAAGTTTCTCTGGTTTACGTCCTCTTTGAGGATATTTAGCATGCACTTCCTTTTTGGCATCAAGGAATAGATGCCTGTTTTTCATTTTCTTAATTGTTTCTGTTTAATTCCATAACTCATCTCAGTACGCTTAAAAATCTGCAGTGGATCAACAAGTTATACGAGGAAAAGCTGCCAAACAGTTCTTGCAGCTCATCTCCTTTCCATTGTGAGAATATTAGCACCAATATTGCCTCATTTAGCTGAGGATGTGTGGCAGAATCTTCCTTTTCAGTATATAACTGAAGCTGGTTCCGTTGCTGAATATGTATTTGAATCAAGATGGCCCATCTCCAATGAAAGATGGCTTGCCCTCCCTGCAGAAGAAATTAATTTTTGGGAGAATATTCTTGAGGTACCCTTTATCTCAGATTTTAAGATAAGCTGATGCCAATCTGAATCAATATTTCCTCGTGGTTCATGACGGAACAATAAGATAGTCCTTTCTACCCATGAAAAAGATGTTAGAACATTAAGGATGATAAATAAGAGCATGGCTACATAACCACCTTTAAATTATAAAAATACAAAAATTACTCAACATTATCTTTGTTTTACATAATATAAATTCACTATGTCGATATGTTATGTACTACGTAATCTCTAGTAATATACTCTTGATATATATATATATATATATATATATGAATTGCATCACCAATTTCCTTGATCCAAGTAGTAATTATGAAGTCTGAAAATTAGTGATTGATCTTTCATTTTTCTCAAGTCCAGTTTCGGCAATCTTTTCACTTTTTTACGAGGTTGGTTTTCCTAAATTCAATTTGACATGTACAAGGATGTAAAGATGATAGACAGAAAATGAAAGAATACTTTTACAATAAAGTGTGAAATTTTGGAAGGCTGCATAATTTGGTTCTTCATGTACAAGTGACTTCTGTGATTTCTCTTTATACCTTTTTATCAGTTTCATTCTCTTTGTTAAGTTATACATTGATATCAGATATTTTATTTAAGTTGGTGGTGCTTGTTTCTAAAGCAAAACTTACTTTGCCAGCTGAGAACAGAAGTGAATAGAGTTTTGGAAGTTGCTCGAACAGGTAAACTAATTGGGTCCAGTCTAGATGCAAAGGTTCATATCTATACATCTGAAGCCAGCCTGGCATCCCAATTACGGGAACTATGTGCAGCCAAAAATGATTCCGATAGATTGCACCGTCTATTCATAACATCTCAGGTATGTATCTCGCATTGTGATTTCCCTCTTAGTTGACTTGAAGATTAGGATGTTGGAACTATTAAAATCTTGCTTAGGACGCATCAAATTATATTGTTTTAACATTGCAATAGAATGAATCATTGCCAATTGAGTCTTGAGGCACAATAGAATAAATTGGATTATGTTGTAATTTGTTTGACAATATGCAGGCGGAGATTCTTCCCTCATTGGAAGATGAACATACTGTAACTATACCATATAGTGGTGAATGCCTAATTCAAGGGAAGAATAAAGTCTGGATTGGTATATCTCGTGCTGTGGGTTCTAAGTGTGAAAGATGCTGGAATTATTCACAGCAGGTTGGTTCATTTTTGGACCACCCTACTCTCTGCAGTCGCTGCTACGGTGTTGTTGGTCTTCAGACGCCCCCTCAAGTGGCAGCAGTCAGTTAAGATTTTAGAACCAAAGTTGTTTGAGTTCCAAAATGTCATTTTTTTGTCTCACTACTTCACTGGTATATGCATTCAATATAAGTAACTCTTGAATGACCGAGTTATTTATTCCAAATTAATGTCATTTTTTGTTCACTACTACTAGTCTGGAATCAATAATTATTGTATGCTACTCAGCACAACTACAAGTCTAAATTTTGACCATTTTATTTATGCTTGCCTGCATTTAGGTCAACAAAGTGGGAATAACACAAATAAACTATGGACGTGTTGATAGAATTGATTTAGATAGTGGTTTTATAGAATTATGGTTACAGTTAATTTTGAAATAACGGATAGAACTGTGCTTTTTTAATAATGTTTGTATATTTCACGTAAATTTTGATTATTTAACTGCTAACATCTATAATATTATATAAAAGAAATTTTCTTTTTGTGTACATATTTCATATTCCTATTTTACTTTTATTATATTTAAAAATTTAAAAAGAATAAAAAAATTTGTCTAAATATTAAAAGTATTTCACACATTATAAATTATTCATACTCGTTAACAGCACAGTATATTACAAATTAGTCTATTACCATCATTCATTAAGTGTTTCTTTTTTTTCCAGTGAGCTATAGTATTTGTATCTCAATTTATAATAATTGGTTATATTGAAACCACAATATATATGTATATATATAACAAATAAAATATAAATCGGCATATAGCTTTTTCTCCATAGTAATTATTAAATTAAGGAAATGTTAACTTTTGAAATAGAATATCAAATACTAAGTGTATTGTGCATGTGTTTTTTTTTAACTTTAAATTATACTGTCATTTTAATAGTTTAATATCCCAATATAATTTAATATCCCAATATAATTTAGTTGAATGAAATATACCTTTCTGTGGACGTGTTGCTGATAATATTAATTTTAAATGAGTATTTTTTTTTCCTTTGTAAATGTATTTCTTGTTATCAGAAAATTTGTGTCAAACGTCCATTTAGGCAAAGTTATGGGTACTTTCCTAATAATATATTGACTATTACTTTTCTCCATCTCCATATTTTTCCTCTTACACTCCTAATTATTTTTTAAATATCTTTTTTACCCTTTGTGATTTATATCTCTGGTCATTTTTGTGCTTCTTTTAGATAATAACTTGTAAAGTGGTATGCAGCAAATGTTTATGCAGTTTGTCTTTGAGCAAAGCTGGAGATCCGTGCTGTAGACAACGGCTCTTAATTTTAAACTCTCAACAGATATTTTCTTTAAGTTATACTTTATAAACATATATGTGGTGGTGCAGCTAATTTGGTGTTGTAAAGAAATAAATTTCCAAATTCACTGAAAGTAAAATAAAAACTTAACTGTCCAGAAGTGAAAAAGAAATTAATTTTAAATTACATAATATAATTTTTAGATAAGATGATTTAAAAGTAAAAACATTAATTTCAAATTATATAATACAAAAGGTATTTTAAGATTATATAATCTGAAAAAAAATGCCACGTCCATTCTTCTAACTTTTGAATTATGAATATAATTTTCTTTAATATTCAATTCAAAATCTTTCTACATGAAAAATAATTTTTAACATGTGTGACTGTATATGGAGGTCTAGAAAGAAAATAGGAAAGTGCAGTAATATAGGTGGTTGTTGAGGATAGAAGACAAAGTATATTAAAGAAAATATCATCAAAATTGACATGGAAATAAGTAAAAGCAATTCTCTATTATTTAACTCATTAATTTAGCTCTTTCAACCAATTTCATCTTCCACCACCAATCCAACTCACACTAAAATCTAGTGTACTCTTAACCATTAATAAACTCTCAAAAAGATTTACGGGTTAATTATAGAGTTTGATAATCTGTCACTTTGGAGGAGAAAGAATAGACCACCATACAAATTAATCTGTCAATCTCTATTTGTGTCATTACACACAAATTATAGTTTGTTCATAGTACAAGTATTTATTTCCAATATTTCAATTTGTATTCTTTTAACATCTGTTAAACACTTTTATATATAATAACATGACTTATGATACAAGGCAAAAATTGATCCACTTCAAAATAAACTTAAAAACAAACAGTTTTTCACTTTATGTCCCTATCAGCTCCTTCCTAGAACTAAGATTTGACTGTCTAGAACGTCAAATATAAAATTAAAACTAAAAAGGTACTTGTTGTGTTGTTTGAACAAGCTATGCTAAGAGCAAAATTCATTTGTAAAGAATTTAAAATAATTTAGGATAAAAATATATTATTTGGATAAAAAAATTTAAAAAATAAAATTTTCTAAAAATTTATTATATTGTATTTGGATTAGGAATCTACTAGGATAGTTATTTTTAGTGAATCTAAAATGTTCTATACTGTTCAACTCTGATCAATTAAATAGTAGATAAAATAATATAAAAATAAAAATATCATAATTTTATATACTAAATTAAATATAATTTTGCTCAACACTGGTGATATTTACGGGTTAAAAATGCCAATACAAGAGTCCCACATGCACAGAGTGTGAACAGATTTCTCTATGCTTATAATATAAAACCAACGTTTTAATGACCCACTTTCATCACCGCCGATTCAGGTTATCGCTTCAAAATCGGCTTCAGTCATCGTAATCAGAGGTATTCTTCTTGTTGTAAATCTCTTCTTGGGTTGGATGTGTCATTCTTTACTGGTTGTACTTTTTCAAGTTGCTTCTTCTAGTTGAACATTGTTGTTCTTTGGGGATGGGTTTGGTATCTAATGCTCCTCAC
>Ga0123342_1002001_pt1 | contig 34189 bp, 18 predicted proteins | sample Turbeawhitnodule_FD_89960 | JGI IMG/M metagenome (GOLD analysis project Ga0123342, IMG submission 89960) | Root nodule microbial communities of legume samples collected from Mexico - Turtle bean Mexico white nodule | ecosystem: Host-associated > Plants > Roots > Nodule | place: Mexico: Nepantla... | reverse complement strand
TACAGGAATATAATCACTATTAATGAGTCTATAATTAGACTTAATTATAGGAATATAATCACTATTAATGGGTCTATAATTAGTCTTAATTACAGATGTTATGTTAGAAAAAGAATCTGTACGTATATGTATCATTGCTATAGATGAAAGACAGATTGAATAAAACAGAAAATATTCTTTCAATGGCAAAGTCTTAATCTTCCAAAACTTTAGGTACACAAACTTGTTTCCCCTTCTAGCTCACCCTTTAAGACAACGTAAGCAGAATTGATCGAGTAAGAAGAATACTCACAATCCTTCCAGACCCAACTACCATCCAAAACCAATTCAATCCTCAAACCTTGAAACTTTTGAAGAAGTTAATCTCCAAAAAAATTTCTCACTCAAAGAGACACCTCCTTCAAACTAAATTCCATTCCAGATCCTATCAACCCAATTTTCAAACTCAACTAGATTAGAAGGAGCACAACCTCAAAAAAAAATACTCTTCAATAACTTAATAACTATTTTTTATCATACTACATCAATATATTGATAGTTATAGTTTAAAAACATAAATACCATAGAAATAACAAGCTGATAAAAAATAAGAAGAAACAACAAATAATAATGACAGATTGTTACGTTTACATTCCACTTATATAATCTAAACATATATTAATTATATTTATTGAATAGGTTTGCATAGTTTAAATTTACTTTTTTAGACATGTCAGATCAAAATAAACGTTGGTTTAACTGTATTCATGGTCTAAACCTGTCAAATCCATAATAGTCAAAACTATGAAAACACTGTACATAGTTCAAATACACCATATACCATATGCCAACCAAAAATGAACACATTTTCATGAGCCAAATTCAATACAGTGATAAAAAGTTTAATTCTATAATTGTTTCTAGTTTGTTACAATAGTGTAAGATACTGCATTAAAATTAAAATCAATAAATTATTAATTTAGGAAATATTGATTGATTAATTTTTAAGTTATTTATTGAAGGTTTATATAAGGGACTTGAGGAAACTAAGAAAAATAGGCGTCAGAAATAGAATGACGATCTCTTAATGTTGTCTTGTGACTTAATTTACTTTTGAAAAAGTTTTCTTTAGTATAATTTTTCTGCAAATAAAAATAATGATATAATTGAATATTTTAGTAAACTATCCAAACTCTATCACTATATAATAATAATAATAATAATAATGAACCTTTTATGATTTTTTATATCTTTGATATATTGTTATAAATTTTTATATCGACAGTCGATTAAAATTATGATTGATTACAATAGTTATTTATAAAAAAAAAAAGTAATAATAGCTATATATGAGATTTAGTGTGAGTGCATATTCTTACCTCAATATGTCATTACTCAAAATGCTACGTCAACCATTTTGTTAAAAAAATTGATGGTAAATTAATTATGGATTAAAATGCTTAAATTAAAAAAAAAATGTAATAAAACTTTTTAAAGTTCAATTGTACATTCATAAAACAATAAGAAGAAAAAAGCGGATTTAAACCCAAAAGATATAATAAAAATAGAAAATAGGTATAAATAGGAGTGTTAAAAGTAACCCACCATAGAATAACTTCCTTTAATAGGTATTCCTCCCATCCCTTCTCTCTCTCCCTCTATATATATATATTTTAAACAAAAATTTTCATATTAGATATTAATGCTAAGTAACAACAATCATTTACGATCACATAAAAAAAATACAAAAATATAGAGACACAGATAAAATTCATATGTTAATAAAAATGATATATATGTATTCATAAATTTTTTAATTTAGATATTTATTAGTATGTGACTTTATAATTAATATTTACTTACATCTTGAAAGTATCTTTTAAATTGAATTATTTATTGATATATCAAAATATTTTAAGTCTTAAAAGTTATAATATATATATATATATATATATATATATTCAATGAGAACTTTAATGCAATGATTAAATAGTTATACACGTACCAAATAGTTATATATAAAGTTACAAAAAAAGTTATATAGCTTTATCTAAAGTTACAAAAAAATATATATAACTTTTTTTATAGGTTTAATCACTATTAATATTTAAAATTTAGAATAAAATTTTAATAGGTACAATCACGAAATGATTTTAAAAACATTCTTTAGAAATTTTAGATAAATAATCAATTTTGTATGTAATACATATTTCATTCTTAATACGATAAATAAAAAAATTACAGTTTTAATACAATAATTTTAATTTTGTTAGTTGTTTTATTTAAATTTCCATTAATTAAGTATATATTTGATCTTTAGTAATTATTACTTATGTTTATTGAAAAGAAAATTAATATTAGTATACAATTAATCTTAAATAATTATTAAGAATTTTAAATGTACAATGTAAAAAAGAAAAAGTAAAAAAATTCTACTAATAAAAAAATAAGATTCTATAAAAATTTACTATAAAGATTATAATTTATCCATCAGAAATAAACAATTCTCAATGATATTTTTATAATAAATTACATAATAAAATAAATTACAATTTATTACGTGGATTTTAATTAATAACATAGTAGATAAGTATCATAACAGTTCCCTCATAATTGATATAATAACTTTGCTTTTATGTTAGATATATTTTCGTTCAACATAATAAGTATTATTTTAGGATAAGTTACATTTTTATTTTGTTTCTCTCTTCTCAGAATTAATTATTTACTATTTTTAATTTTTTTTATTTAATAAATATACGTGTTCAAATACCTTAATCATTAATAAAATTTAAATAAAATTAATAAAATTATATTTTATATTAAATTTATATATTTTTTATTATACAAAAAAGTAAAACATATATTTATTATAGGAAATAAAGTATTTAGACGAAAATTGAATTTGATGATATGACATGATACGAACATTTCCTTTATCCTGAGACTAAACCGTTTTCTGGTGAAACTGACATAGTTGTTATTTCAATTTGGTATTTCTTGGATCATGAATTTAAGCATTCCTTATGCATCTGTCTGTCAAATGTCATTCAATAGATGAAACACCCTTCCAAACCAAGATACTCTGTCAACCAAGTTTCCAAAACCCAACATAAATAAGGTAATATTTAATTCAATTTATTTTTTAATCTATTCTATGTACCTTTTTTTTAAAACCACAAGTCAGTATTGCAAGATCATAAAGTTATTATTCATACTACCGGTACACAATCGTCTCTCTATCCGCATTTTTTATTTTTTTATATAATTAAATATAAAATTAAATTAAATTAAATAATATATTATTATTTATATTAATTTTTAATTAAATATATTTAAAATAAGATAAATAAAAGAGATGAAATATGAAGAAAATTAGTAATATGTTAAGGTTTTTGAAGCATCGAGGAGACGGAAGACCTGGTGAAACATTAAGTTGTTATGGCATCAGTAAGCGGCAGTAGCGTGCACCGATTGGAGAGGAGTAGCATGCACCAATGATCGAGTCACGAAGTTGCGCCCGTCTCCCTTTCAATTAGGTGTCTGACTCAATGATGGTACCTCTTAATTGCATATGTTAAGCCTTCTTCCCAATAACTCCATCGGAACCATTATTCGTCTTCGTCACTCTCCGTTAAGAGGAAACATACTAACAAAAAGAATGAACATATAGAAGAAGACTTCTCTTTCTTTAGCCTTCTTCTTATTATAAAAAACTAAAAGTAATAATTTCTTCTGAGAAGATTGGGTGTTAGTGACTTAAAATAAGGAGTTAATAGTTAAAGGGGAATCGTGGAGGTTAACCCAAGAAGTGGGAGTTAAAATATTTATGAAAGAAGTTAAAAAGAAGATGTTACATTTCAAAATTGTTGTCACTACTTTGACCACTACTCACGTTTTCTAATATTTATTTATCTCTCATAATTTTAAAATTAATCATATCTTTCAATTCAAAACCGATAATCTATTTCAAATATTTTTAAAAAGTAGAAAATAACGCAATAACCAAAATAATGAAATAGAACCAAATATTAATCTAAGGATAAAATAGGAAAAAATTTGAGAACAGTTAAAGAGGGAATCCCTTTATATATAGGTATAGATATAATTTTTTTTAATTTTCTATGCTTATAAAAAAAATACAAAATTATTATTATATATATATATATAAGTTATTATAGGAATAATTCAGGAAAATATTTATCCACATCACCATAGTCCATTCTTCCTACATTTTTATCACGGTAATATAAAATTTATTTAGTAAAATATAAATTATTAAATAAAGTATTGATTTACTTAGTAAATAGTACAACTTTATTGATATGTTAGACAAAACTAGCTTAAAATATAAGCTAATAAACTAAGTTTTTAATTGATAAATTCCTACTTATGAGTATATTTTGTTATATCAATAAATTAGTTATTAACTTATTCTATTAATTAACTTATAAGTTTTGGTGAGGTACTTCAAAATAGTTTTTTTTAATGTTTAACATATATTTTAACTTATATTTATGTCAAACGTATCTTTTAGCTTGTAAGTTATATAATTTTACTATTATTATTATCTCTGATATTATAATACATTTTCTTATTATTCTTAATTTTTTTATCCATTATTATCTTTTTTTCAATTTTATGGAGATAATTAATTATTAAATAATGTTCAGTGTTGATTAGTTTACCTTTCATTTTTTTATGTACTTCAAATTAAAAATAATAATAATAATACCAATTCAATTAACTAACGTTAATTATATAATATTATATGAAAACTACACACAATAAAATTTTAAAATAAAACTCAATAAATAATAGATTAAATTTAAAAATAAATAAAACTTAAATTTGACTAATACTCAATAGATAAATTAGTGATAATAAAATTACTTGTATAAATAAAAAATATATCTAAAACATTTTAAAATAATCGAAGTAATAAAAAATTTAATCAAAATTTAATTATTTATCTAAAAAATTAAAATTCCATAGTAGTATTTTTTTTTAAAACACAAATTTTATTTATATAATAAAAAAAATTAATTACATATTTTTTATCAACAAATTCTACAAAGCACTTTTAATTTTATAAGTTAGTTTGCTAGTTTAAAACTTCTAATTATTATGAGTTTATCATGTAACAACTAAAAATTACTAAGTGAAGTAGCTTATATTTTTTAAGTAAATTTTTTAAAATAAATTATTTTGAAATATTTTAAAATCTAACTTCTGTAAATAAAAAACATATACTTTTTTTAAAAATATTAAAGCATTAAAAAGTTTAATAAAAAATTAACTACTAAGAAATCTAAAATTATAATTATATAATGATATACACTTTTATCTAAACAACACAAATTTTATTTCTATAATAAAATTTATTAACTAACAACTAAAAGCTAGAAAGTAGTTAATCTAACTTCTAATTTATAAATTATACACTTTTAAAATAAACTATATTTTAAAAGTGAAGTTTAAACCTAACTTTATAAAACCGGTTTATAAGATGAGATTTGCACTCGTTTATATACTACTGTATGATATCCTTATCTCTAATCGATGTGAGATCTTCAACACACAATTCTTATGTTAAGATTTGTTATTTCGTGTGTGAACCTATATATTATGGATAATCTGATAATGATGTTATAGTATGTGACTTGAAAGTCTAACAAACTCTCGTTCGTATAGACTCTAAATGACTTTTATACCATATTAAGAAGTGAACTTTAAGCTTAACTGAATCTTATAAAATTGATTTATAAAATGATGTTTACACCCACTTATATATTATGAAATATTTTTATCTCCAATCAATATGAGATATACAACAAAAACATTTTCGCAAAAGTAAATATAATTTTATAACAGGAAAGTCTCATTTATAATTCAAGGCTATTTAAGCAATATTTTTTCATAAAGATTTATTGAAAAATATTATATAAATTTGTTCATCAGATAAAACTATATATGTATAAATTAAATGAGAGAGTTGTGAGAAAAATGATGTTAAGGTAATTGTAATTTAAAGAGAAAAGAATTAAAAAAATGGTTTGATGTTCTAGAATGGTGGTGTGCATGAGCATGAGCATGAGCATGTGTTGAGATGGATCCATTAATGCAGGAGTGGATGTGGAATTGGTAAAGGTAAAAAGGAGGTTACTGGTAGTAGTTGGAGTGAAAGTGGGAGAGAATGTGCTCTATGACGCTGCCACCACTACAATACATCAATTGCGCATAATCTTTACCATTAACCAACGTGCATGCCTACTGTCAAACTCTTCAATCTTCAACCCATCAAATGAACTTCCATTCTCTCACCTCCTCATCCACATGCATCCCACAACCTTTTCAACTTTAATTCTTTCTAATTCTTTTTTCATTCACTTCTATAGATTTTCAACAATCCAAATTACTTCACATTATCTAATTTATAATTAGTAGTCTAAATAAAAGTATTTACTATCTTAACCTAAAATATTTAATGTAATTAAGAATAAGTATATCCTTAGCTATATGTTCATTTTCGTGTTTCTTTTTATATATATTAATCTCATTTTATGTTTTCTCTATATCTGATTTTATTATTGACTTTTTTTCCACAATCAATGTCATCCTCTATTTAAAAACTGATTGTTCTGTATTTTTTGTTTTATACAGATATAAAATCAAAATCCTAAAAACTACGACTTATTATCACATAATATTGGACTTATCAACACTAAATAAATAAATAATTATTTAAAAATGTAAACATATAATTTTTATTTTTTTTAAAGATTGTAAATGATGACTTTGAGTATACATTTATCAAACTAATATCTTTCTCTATTATATTCTAACTAAACACTTTTTATTCAAGTCAAATTCATAACTTACTCTACATGCAAAACTCCCATTAATGGCTCATAAATCAATCAATAAAAAAATAGTTTTTATTATTTGCCGTTTTAATAATTTCTCACACACTTTAACAAAAATAATAATTTTACAAAAAAATTACACTTTTCTTTATCATATTCTTCGTAAATGATGTACATTTAAACTATAATCAATTTTCAATTAGCACTTATGTTAGTTGAAAAGTTGAACATATCGTAATTGCGATTTTCATAAGTATAACACAATTATTAGTTTTTTTTTAAATAGAATAAATTATCATGTCTTTAATTAAAGAGAGGTTGCACAAGTTTTTGTGCCCAAATTGTAATGTGAAAAATCTCTCATCATCAAAAGGCATGTCCTACTACGCCTCCTCCACCTACTACATCCTATTTTATTGTATAAAGAATCAAAACACATGAAAAATGGAGAAAGTGCTCTGTTCAAGAGTGATGAAAAAAACATGGGTTATTTATTTGATCAATGTATCTCAAAAGAAAGATAAGATTTAAAACAATATTTATTGTTCTAGGTAAAATATTAAATGTTCTCTTCTCATCGTAAACATTTGAAGAGTTTTTATAAGATAATGTATTTTATTTTTGTAAAGAAAGACTTATAACTTTTACATTCTTTAACAGTGGCAGATTAATTTGTTTCAGCACAATTACAAAATAATTTTTTAAATGATTTTAAGACTTTCAAAATATTACTTTCAACAGTTAATTCGTCTTCTAACTTTCAAACTCTATTTTCAATATTTTCAAGCTAATTAAGTCTGTTGGAAATGTACAATCTATTTGTTTTTTCATGCATTCATTAATGGATGTACAAATTTATCACAATTAGCATTATTTTCAATCAGCTCTGAACTTACGTTACTTAATGAATCAAATTCAGCCATCAAACAATATTTACTTCTTCATCTTCCCTATATAAGCACTCAATGAAGATTTATCATTATCTTGACATGATATCATTATTATTATTATTAAGAATAATAATAATACTAATAATAATAATATTCTTATTAGTATTATTAATAATAATAATATTGATCATACTATATTATTAATATTATTATTATTAATAATATTAATAATATTATTAATAATTTTAATATTACTTTTATTATTATTATTATTATTTTATATTACTATTATCTTTATTAATATTATTATTATTATTATTAGTATTAGTATTAATAATATTAATATTAATATTAATATTATTAATAATTAAAATATTTATAATAGTAATAATATTATTGTCAATAATAATAATAATATAATAATAATTTTAGAAAAAAGTTTATCTGCTATTGTGATTATAGGTTTTATGAGTGATTAGTTCAATTCCATCCAATAATATATTATTTATATAATTTATTATAATTATAATAAGAATAATTGAATAATAATAATAATAATAACAGGATTATGGTTTTTCGTAATTATTAATTTTTCAAAGACAGACAATAAAATGCTGCCAACCCTTGCGAATTCATAGCTATCAACGACTATAATGCTCTAACACATGAACAGAAGATAGAATTGCACATGAACCTAATCTATTCATAAATATTCTACAACTATTTAGAAAACTATTTTCTAGACTAGTACATAATCCTTCTACATAATTTACTAACAAATTTATCAAGAATAAAAGTTTTTCAAAATATTTTAAACCTCTTTTCAATTTGTACTCTTTTCTATTAATTTATTTTTTTCCAATTAAAAAAAAATGATGTAAGAAGGAAATCCAAATACATGTGGAACAAAAGTCTTGAGTTCCTTCTAAGTTACTCCCTTTTGTGTTCAATCAAGAATTCAACCATTTGTTAGTCTTTAAGGAAACTAAAGGCTACCACCGAAAAGGACAAAATGGAAAAGAAAACTTTCCAAAATTCAAAGATTCAAACTCTATGAACAAAGAAAAACTCTAAGATACTCTTAAGCAAAGAAAATATAGTGATACTTGTTATATGAAGAATTTATCCAAGAGGGAGAAGATCGAGGTTCAAATATTGGAATTGCAAAACAGATGAAAAATATTTAATGTCAATAGCTCAAGACTTGTTAAAATAAAAAGGATAATAATATTTTGACATTTAATAACCAATAATAATATTATTTTAATAATTTTATATATTTTATTTAAAAACTATTAAATAAAAAACTATATACAACTATAAAAAGAAGTCAAAATATAATTTTTTAATAAAATAACTTCAAAGTTAACACCAATATATTACTTTCCTTTTATTTATATACCCTACTTTATATATATTTTCGATAGTTGCTCATTTTCAATGTGTGAAGACACATTTCTTTTTTCTTCATCCATCTTTTTTTCTTTGTAGAATTGTAATATAGTTGATTTCTTCCTGTATCACCATGTTTTTTCCTGTACCTCCCTAGAAGACATAAAATGAAAAATTTGTCTTTTTCTTCATCTTCTTCATTGATACCGTTCTTTCGTTCTTCCATTTTTATTTCAGTTCATAATATATTTTTTGGGTTCAAAAATATATTCTTTATATTTCAAATTCTACAGTTTGTAAATTATTTTTTAAGTTTGAAAATTCATTTTTTGAATTTTAGAGTTCGGATTCCAAATTCTAGAGTTAAAAAATCTACAAATTATACAATTCCGAAATAAAAAAATAAAAAACTTTGTACCATTTATCGAAGAGTAGTTTTGGAATTAAAAAAACTTATGGTGGTATAGAAATAAACTTTGGAGGTGCAGGAAGAAATAGCCTGCAACTTGTGCCCATGATCCTTCATAGGATTGCAACGTAGCATGAGTGTGAGCTTTTGTTTTGAAGGAAAGGATGACTCTCTTTGTAACTTCCTTCTCTATTTATTTTCAATTAATTAATCTTTAACTTTTAGTACCTTCTTCTTTGACATTTTTATTTTGTTCAAACTCAAATTTTATCTTCATATTATTCATTCTTGTTACATTCATACCTCATTTTAAATTTCCAAAATTCTAACCATTTTTTTCCTAAATGATTAATTGTTGATAATCAACAAGTCTTTCCTATAATTTTTATACAATTTTATCATGTTAAAATATCGAAATCATCAATAGTATTTTCTTTATTATTAATCATTAAATGGACAATAAATGTAGATATGTCTATCCGAAGAGACAGAAATACTGGCAGAAACAAAAATCAAATTTTAAGAGTTTTAGGATTAATTGTCATCAAGTTCTCTATCTAGATTCTTCTCATTTTTCTTTTCTTCCAGTTTTTTTAATGAACTATGATAACTTTTAGCGTCAGTGGAATTATAACATTCTATAATATTTTTAAATGAATGTAAAATGCCTTAAAAATATAATTTTTTAAAAGCTTTTGCTTTCTCCTTAACGTTGGGGTCCTTACGACTTTCGACATAGATATTAGATCCAAAATCGTTGATTCAAATGACACCACTTTTGAGATGATTGATTTTAAAATGAAATTTCACTGAAACTATACTATTTCATATCTTTCTTTTCTAACAAAAGAGTGCTTAAAAATGAAGATATAAGATTTGATACGGCTTTTAAAAGCACGATTCAGTATAGAAACATTAATTCTGCTATTTCGTGGCTAGCATTTTTTAGCCTTTCTCTAATTTGAGATTTTATTTCATAGTTTCTTATAGGATAGCGTAAGAAGCCAAAATTAAACCATTATTCATTTAGAAATGAAATAAATATGTTTTTAATTCATGTAATTTAAAGTAAAATTGATTTTCGTTCATAATCTACATTTATATGAATAGTTATAGTAAAAAAACTATTAAAATGAATTACTATTAATTTTTTTAATTTAACAGTGTTTTTTTAGTAAGTAAAGTGGATTATATTATAATATTTATGTTAGTGTTGGGTATAAAGCCAATACCAATTGAGTTGGGCTGACTAGACACCATGTTTAGTGGGTGAATTTAATCATTGTGTCCTTTTATAATCTCTATTTAAAAAGATAATTGTACTTGTGATTGATGTGCAACAGGACATAATGAAAATCTAATAGTTGTCCGTGTGTATGTAAGTTGCAGTTAGCGTCTGAACCACGTTAAATTTTATGTCGTTTATTTTTCTGTAGTTGATTCGTGATTGTGTGTTGCTTCCGCGTGCGTTTTTCCCATTAGTTAGTACCATTTTTTTTTACATAAAACCAATTTTCAACGTGAAGTGTATTATAATATTATAACATTCATTCCAACTATGAATCAACATGAAATACTATATTTTAACATCATTCTTACTAGAAGTATCTAGAATGTTTAAAATTTGGATTAGGAACGAAAATTAATCTTAAATTATATAACAAAAAATATATTTAATCTTTTAAAAAAGTTTAAGTTTTGGACTAATTAGTGGGTCACCAGTAATCACGCCCATGGTATTAGTGTGGTATTATCATTTAATGAGTGATATGAATGTTTAATTATAGATGGCACCTTTTGTAATATATTTTCTTATCCAGGAGCAAACAAAGGGTATTATGCTCCAGTTCAATGACAGGTATGCATAATAATTGAGAAGCAACAAATGTGGACGCAAGACTGAGCAATGGTGCTATGAAACTAAACTCTAAAGTGGTGGTAGTAGTAGTAGTGTGGCACACGTTGCTCCTATCTTTTTCATATTTTATAACCATACCAACTTATCTAATTTACTCTCTTAATTTAACTATTATTAAGTCAGCAGGCTTCAGCCGACGCCCGCTTCAAGACAACTTGAAAGAGTTGAGAATATTTTTCACACTCAAAAACATTATAGTCAAACCTCGAACATTAGACTTTTCAAAAGGACAACATTCCCCTTCTACTCTCATTTCTCTCTCTCTAAATCCTCCCTTTAACTTCCTCAGTACCCATTTTCTCATCTGCACTTGCACATTCTCAAAAACCCTTTGATGTTATTAAGATTAATATCTGAAGCAAAATGCTAGGGAAAAAGATGGTGTCGTTGAAGAAACTGGCGAGGAAAGTGAAGGGTGTTGGTGGAGCTGAAGCTGAGCCTCCCCACCAAGAATGTCTGCTGAAGGAGTACGAGGAGGAAAAGGAATCTCCCTCTAGCGTGACCCCAACTGGTTTTTTAGCACTTTATGTTGGTGAGGAGAGGCAGAGATATGTGGTCCCAACCAGCTACCTTTGCCACCCTCTATTCAAGATGCTGCTGGAGAAGGCCTACAACGAATTTGGCTTTGCTCAGAGGAATGGCCTAGTGGTTCCATGCACTGCTTCAACATTTCAAGAGGTCGTCAATGCAATTGAATGCAACAATGGCAAGTTTCACTTAGGAAAGCTTTTTCAAGATTTTGCTTAAAGCTGCACAAAACGGATCATCTGCCATCTGCCATCTGCCATCTGCTGATGTATCAGAACTATTTTGAAGAACACTGATCTGGGTAGCTTTAGTTTCAATTGAAGCTATGTCAGCAAACAATTTTCTAGTATGATTTTTCTGACTTGTAAATTAGTTTTTGTCGTATGATAGTGAAGTATCAATAATTCAATACTTTAGTCAATCCGAAGCTTATAATTTCCGAAATTAAACGTGTCCCTTACTTTTACAACTGCCATCCAGTGCCACAAAAGTGACCTCAGTAATCAGTGGCAACAATTGTGCATGTTCAATCAGTCAATTGGATGTTTTCAATGGAAAATCTTGTTCAATTAGTGTCTCCTAGATTTGGAATGAATAAAATAATGTACCTGCATTTGGATTTACGTGTATTATGTGCTCTTCCTTTTCAATTTACTCCACCAAGGGTAGATAAATGAGATTCTTCGTGGATTTATGTGAATGTGTTGGCTACCTTTTACACAAAATCGTCAATGGAAATATTTCTCCCATGTAATCTTTCTTTCATTGTTATACAAAACATGATATATTCATACCAATTACATTCATTTAACATCTAAAACGTTATTAATTTACTATAATATAGTATTTTGTTCTATAAAACAGTAGTGGGATACATGTATTTTTAAAGAGTGGTGTCATTTACACAGTACAAAAAAAAAATTCAAAATTGACTGTCCTGAGATTTTTAGTGCCGTCGATCGATTAACTAAAAAAAAGTGTCCTTAAAATTCTATCTCATTTAATTTTTTTTATGTTCAGAACAGATTTGCCTATAAAAATTTTCATGATTAAGATTCTTTAAAAGTTATTTCGAATTGAAATTATAATAATATTTTTTAATTTATCTTGTGGCAGCAGAACCCGAATAGAATTTTAACAATTTTAATTTTGAAAAGCTTCTTTAATAAATGCAAAATAATGTAATAATTATAGGAAGAGTTATCATGTGAAACAAATTTGAGATTTTTGTAAGTATTCTGAAGTTTTGACTAGAGAATGGTTCTAAGCAGCACAATATTCTAAAAGGAGAGATTGAGTAGAGTGTGAGCCAATTTTTGAATGACATCAATTTTTTGTTTAAATAACTCGTTAAAATTCAATATAATCAGTACATGATGTCACTCCTATAAAAAACAAATACACAAAGTTATATATGTAGATAGGATTGAAGATGAATCTAATGAAAGAAAAAAATGAAGAAGAAGAAGAATCAAGAACTCAAATAAGAAGCATGAAAAGAAAGGTACAAATATAATAAATACATAAGAATTTTTAAGGGAGATTTGCAAGAGGGAGGCTAAAGGAATTAAGAGAAAAAAATGATGAAGTTCCTTGTCAAAGGAGAAATGAAAAAGGAAGGTGGAGATATTGCAACGGAATTCAAGAGAAAATAAAGATGTTATTTCTACTAAATTTTTTTATTATTAACTACTCATACTTACTTACGAATTTGCATTCATATAAAAAAAATTTATTGAATATAAAGATAAAAAATAAGTAGTTGTTATATTGACAAAATTATATATTATTTTATAGACTACAAAAATTATTAATATATAAATTAATTTTTATTATTTATAAATAGATTCTAAAGTTTTATTATTAATATATATCAATTAAGAAATTATTTATCAATAATAGAAACTAATTTAGATACCAATAATTTTTTTAGTCTTTACATTAGTATCTAATTTAATTAATATAATAAATAATTATTTTTTTGTTTTTAAAATTAATTTTTATATAGTAATAGTGATAGATAAATTTAGACTTTCCTACAAATTTTCTGTAAGTGAAATTAAGTTACCTACGAATTCAATTTCATAGTTACATTAATATTATTGTGAATATTAATAATAATAATAAATTATTATTATTATTATTAACATTTTTAATAATATTATTAATAATAATATCAAAATAATAATAATAATTATTATTATAATATGATCAAAATGTTTCTTTGGTACAGTGCTTAAATGTTATATGTCTACTAATGATCTTGGTTTCGATTCTCTTGTAACAAAATATTAATAAGAATAATAAGATTAATAATAAGAGTATCTAACTAAATATTCATAGGTAACTTTATCTTTGTTTAATTTACCTATGAATTTTTTTCGTAAGTAATAACATTTTTCTATCAAAATAATATTATTTTACCTATGAATTTGATATGCTACTTACAAATTTATGTTGTAGGTAATTGCAAATTTTCTTATGGTGTTTGAATTTCACTATCTTCCAAGAGAGCAAAGTTTTGACAAACCGAAGGAGAATGTTCTCTTTTGTGTACTCTAGCCTAAATGAAATTCAAATTCAAATATTAGTAAATGTAATGTACATGTATCTAACAATATACTCTACTACTAAAATAAAGTAGCATGTGAAACAATCTAAATCCTAAACTCTAAACGAAAACATTTGCGTGTTACTCCCTTGATTCTTTCAACACTTAGTGAAACAATCTAAATCCTAAACTCTAAACGAAAACATTTGCGTGTTACACTCTAAACGAAAACATTTGCGTGTTACTCCCTTAATTCTTTCAACACTTAGTGAAACAATCTAAATCATAAACTCTAAATGAAAACATTTGTGTGTTACTCCCTTGATTCTTTCAACACTTAATTAAAATATTAAAAGCTCGGTTGATTTTGGATCTTACCAGTTTTTAATAATTGTTTCTTTCTTGATATCACCTAAAATTTATTTTATATTTATACACTTTTTTATTTTTTCTTTTAATAAAAATTATTTCAGACTTCGCAGTGTGATGAAATTTCAGCCTACTAACTAAGATAATAAAAAAAGCGTATGTCTTTCTTAATATTTTTTTATAAATTTCTATTCAACTATTTTTTTTGTCCTCATCCACTTTTATATAGTTTATAGCAATGAGAAGTAAAAATAATTTGATTTCTCATCTAAATACAAACTAAATTTACACAATAACTTTCCATTTTCTTTTAAATATGCAACTTTGTAGATGAATTGAAATATAATTTTACTATATATATACATATGCTCTATTATATAAACACACTAGTTTAACTTAATTTTAAGTAATAAAATATATTTAAACATTTTTTTATGACAAGTTTCGGACATTTTATAATTTTGAGAAACAAACGGAGAAAGATAATGAAGAGGTGTGGTGTCAAATGGAGACCCATCTTCACCAGTGCTACTGCCACACTTCCAAATTTCTGGGTCACCCTATTCCACCTTCGCTACCATCTTCCTCATGGCGACCCTTTCTTCATGCTAGACCCTTTTCCCCTTCTCTCGTCTCTTGCTCCTACAACAACTTCCCACGTTGGGATTCCAACGCCGAATCCTTTCGACCCCGAAATTTCACCTCCAACGGCCCCAGAGGCAAGGAACGGGAAGAGCAAGAACAAGGTTATGGGAGGAAGAGACGCTGGTGGTCTGATGGGGAAAGAGAGTTCGTGGAAGATGAAGAAGAAGATACTTCTAGAGGGATTGTGGAAGAAGCCATTGATGGTGTCTGGTTTCTGCAGGTGAAGCTCTCTCTCTCTTTCTATAGATTTTGATCATTTTATTACATCATCATATTCATTTATTATGATGTGGCAATGATGAATTTCATCAGATATTTATGTAAAAAAGTTATATTGATAGTACATATAAATTAAACTCCATAATCCATTATAGAAACTCCAAGGAGTTGATTGAGTAGATATGAAAAAATTTCGCATCTAATTAGTCATGAATTTGAACTCCTTACTAGACTTTAGGATAAGATGAATGCAAGTTTTTCTGCAAATGTTCTTTTGAGCTTGGAGGATTTTCCTGCTTTAGAGTTTAGACTGCAGCAACATCCCTTGCTCTAAATCAGTTACCACGTACTTTATTATATAGATTTTGAATTTCTTTCTTGTTTCCTTGCCATTCATGATGAAATCAGGACTCGTTTTTGTAGTTAGTTAGATAACTGTTGAAGTGTGAAAATGTGTTAAAGATACTACTGTCTTAATGATTTCCCATTATTTGCCCATGCTGCCATGACTGTAATTAGCTTGTAAAGTGGTATAATTTGCATATTCTCTGTTAGTATCATAGCTCTCTCTTACAACAAGAAAAAGGGAGCAGGGGGACTCTTTTGTATAAAAGCATACATTTTGACTCTGGACCTCAAGTGTCACCCATATTTTTTAGTGAGCTGTTTTAATACATGGAACTGACATAAGAACACAGTGTCATATGGAAAAAATCATATTGGTTGGGGCAGACATACTTTAATACATATAATTTGATTTTATTGTCAGACAAACCTCAAGTATTTCCTTAATACTTAGCCTGAATGTCTTGTAACCATGGGTTCTGATGATGCTTTATGTAATGTATTCTGTTAGAAACTTGGCCCAATGGGCTGGATTGTGAAATCTGTTAGTGAGGGAGCTAGAGCTAGAGTTAGTGATGACGGTTAATTAAACATCTAACAGATTTTGACAGACAGGCTATAAAGAGAGAGATAGTGAGAGAAGATTAGGGCATTCTGTTGAGTGAGAGATTGGTTTTGGGAGAGATCTCAGGCCTTTTTGAAATCCGGAGAGGAAAACTTGTATTCGATTTTTCTCTAATATTCATAGCTTTCTTAATGCGTAATGCTAAAATTTTGCTCATATTGCTATCAAAATTTCACAACCAATGTAATGGAAATATAGGTTTCAGTTAAGTGCCATAGGAAGAAGCCGTTCCTCACATTCATATATTTCTATTTGAAAAATATTCTATTGCATGAGGTATGACATATTTTGATAATGAGTATATTTTTCTATCTCTAATTTAGAGCAAGCTAGTAGTTGTTTATAAAATTGGCAGACAACTGATTTTCAATGGATTGTTTGTTGAGGTCATCTCTTAGTGATTGAAGCAGTGCATCCTGATGAGAATTGTCTCAGCTAAGCTACAATAATTGTAGTAGTCCTATTGTGGATTTCCATTGCTAGAGACAAGACAAGGACTTGTCTTGCAGATTCTATTGGCTGTATTTCAATGCATACATGATTTAGGGTACAAGACCACAAAACAACATTTCTTAACCATGATGTAAGATTAAGGCACCAAGCTCACCATGCAGAAAGATCTTAATAGTTGGCTCTATATATGACATGATCTCACCAAGCAGATTTTAGTATGTTTAACATACTATTGTTCTTCTAGTATAGAAGTGAAGACTGTTATTGGATTCAACAATTTTTAATTACTATCATAGGCAAATAGAACTACAGAATGCGTGGATTGAGGGACTGAAACCTACTCTGATACCCAAGAGACCACACACGGCCTCTTGTTTTGCCCCATGTCTGTCAATATTTTGTGCCAAAAGTCATGACATAGTCTTCAAATTCTAAGCTAGCTATTTGGACCTTTTGGTCCTCATCAAAATTACAAAATCTAAAAATTTGTTGAACTTTAGCCTCTTACTCAAAGTACTTTGTCGAATCATTGGTACCATAAAATTTTGGAATCTTGATGTTGGGCTTGTTCACTTTGATGTTGATAGATTCATGTCTTCTTGAATTGTATCTATGGACCTCCCATTAATCCTCTTCCTCTTTATAATGTTTTGACTCTTCAAAGAGTCTTTTCTCTTCTTCAAATCTCCTCCTAGCATCATCAAATTCTTTGATTTATACTTCTTTTTTTCCTATCTTTCATGTGTAGTCTCTTTTTAAAGACAAAACTTGTCAATTTTAAAGACTAACTAAAAAGGTATCAAGAATAAGCCAAACCAAGTGGAAGAAATATGTGACAAAATTAGATTATGACAAAGATAAAGCACATTTAAAAGACTAGAGTCTACTTAAGTAATGTAGGATTAAAAACTAATAAGAGAACACTTGATAACAGATTAAGACAACCACAATTTAGTGAGGTAATTTGCCAAAATAAAATGAATCAACCATTACTATTGCATCATTTGAGAAAAATACAAAAGAATATAGAAAGAATTTGATTCCCCTCTATTGGGTTCTCATATTTATAATGACATTGGAAATTTAGATACAATGAATGACAGGAAAGAGAAAAGAATAAGAAAAGTCACATCTAGAAACTAGGTACATGAGAAGGATTCTGACCATGAGTTGAATGGTGGTAGTCTAGAAGGATTCTGACCACGGGAAGGCGGCACATGAGAACCACATGCTTAGGTCAGTCAAGAAGACGACGACGCATGGCAGCATGCACTGGAGCCTGACATTGTGGATGAAACTGTAATGGCTAACCGGGTGGATTGTGACCGGACAACAGCATACGGCAGCGAAAGGTGACTGGATGGCGTTTTATTTGCTGGACAGATAGAAACAGGCAGAGTGGGATCGACATGCTTTGTTACCAACTTGAGAAAAATACAAAAGAATAGAGAATGAATTTGAGAGCTTGATTCCCCTCTTTAGGTTCTCATATTTATAATTACATTGAAAGTTTAGATACAATGAATGAGAGGAAAGAGAAGAAAATAAGAAAGGTCACATTTAGAAATTAGGTACAATACAACACAAAGGACAGAGCAGTCTTTCAGTGAAGTCTATTTAAGATGACCTATTTTTAACAGAAACTAAGTTTTAGAACATTTGATTTGCAATTTTATCTTCATATTTCTTTTTCTTTTTTTTAAGACAATGTTTCGGCAATTCAATTTTTTTTTCTAGTGCTTTTGGTTCCAAACTTCAACAAAAAAAAAAAGAGATGATTCAAGCCTTGCTTATTAATAATTGTTGCTGTCATTAAGTCATGAGACCATCCTAGAGTAGAGAGATCACTGTTATATAATGCTTGGTTTTCTAGACAATTCTTGTAGCATTTTTACCACTGGCTGCACAGTCAATCTTAATCCAAAACTGGAGGATATTTATTGGCATTTTCTCAAAATCAGTATCTTGTTTACTCATTCTCATTTTCCTTAATTGTTATTCTCTCTTCTTAAGTCACTATATGGATGTTGCTCTCACTTTTGGTTAGGAACCAGGAATTGAGAGTGGAAGATAAAATATATTTGAAATGGATGAAAAAAACCACAGAGGAAAACACTCTTCTCCAAGGGTTTCCCCTTTCACAAAAAGAGCTACTGCTCTATTCCCACAAATCTTTACTAATCTCAATGCACTGAAAGATTGAAAAGCTTTCAAAAGTAATTGCCAGTTACATATCACTTATGTATTTGTAATTTATTCTGTTTATGAATATATTATCCATCATTGCTTTGTCATGTAAAAGTATAATACTTCCCAAAAGCCTTAACTAATTAAGCAGTCAGAATTTTCAACACCCAGTGGGTTAAGAGACTTTTGTTGTTTCTGTTGTTATTTTCATTACATAAGCTTACAACATCTTTACTTGTGTCGACATATGGATTGAAATATTTTTGTTCGCATGAGGTTTGGTTTTACAACGTATTTCACTTCTCTTTATATGCAGATTTTGAAATCCTATGGTTGGACTCTACCGGTCATCCTTGCCTCGTGGTTGCTATCCAGTGGCCCTAAAGCTTTCCTTATGGCATTAGCTCTTCCCCTTGGCCAGTCACTATTGGCACTAGCATTTGAGAAATTATGGGGACAGCCCGAGAGCAAACCAAAACGCAAGTACAGGACGAGGAGGAAACCCCGCCGTGGTAACAACACCAGAGTTGAGGAAGAACCAGTGGAAAACCAGAAAACCAAAAAGGGGTACCAATCATGGGTAGTTGAAGATAATGGTTCAGTTGATGAGGGCACCCAAGAAGCAGCACAAAATTTTGGTGGATGGGATCACTTGGAGAGGTCAAGACCCGTGAAAAAGTCTTCCTTTGCCATGGATGGATCACGAACGATTCCTGTAGACGGTGGTAGGTTGAGTAGGAGAGAAAGAAAAAGTGACACACCTCTGCTGTTTCGATTGCTTATTGCAATTTTTCCATTTTTGGGCATATGGACAAAGATGCTGTGATGGTCTCTCCTCTGCCATAACTTGATCTTGGATGAGTTGGATGTCATCTTTTGCATCTTCCTCGGATGAAAAGAAACCAATACGTTATTTTATTGGATGAGTTGGATGTTTATTAATCCTATTTGATTTGTAAGCCTTGGAAGAATCTAAGTTCTCCCATCATAATCATTTCAAACTCATTTTCTCATTTTACATAAAGTGAAAAACTCCTCAAAGAGAGATTCATTAGTGACACTAAAAATAATATCATCAACGTATATTTAAATAATTAAAAAATCATTAGAATACTCTTTGCAGAACAAGTAGTGCTTACTTTCCCTTGTGAAACCATTTTCTATTAGAAAAGAGATTAGACATTCATATCAATATTTAGTTTAAAGACATGATTGGGAAAAGTAGTACTCTCAAACCCAATAGGTTATTTTAAATAAACTTCTTCTTTGATTAGACCATTGAGGAATGCGATTTTTTACATCCATTTTATACAACTTCATTTTACCGAATACTGCAAATGAGAGTAAAATTCATATTACCTCTTGTTGAGCAACAATAGCATAGGTTTCAATATAATCTATACTGTCTTTGGTTTTATTCTAAGGTATACTTACTAAGTTCTAGACGTTATTCTTCTAAAACTGATCAAGCTCTATTGCATAACCTTTATGCAGATTTCATCGTATATAATTGACATTTTTTGGTTCAATTTTTGAGATCATGGTTGCTTGATCCTTGAGCTTTGACCTCATTTTTACTTCTTTACTGAATTTCCAAGGATAACATTTACTGGGTGATTCTTGGTTAGTGTTGAGTTTCTTGTAATTGGTTATCATTTCTCTATTAGCTATGTGGATTTTGTATTCCATCCCTTGAAATATGCTAACTAGAAGCTTGATATAAAATGTTTGAAATGAATGAGCTTCTAACTTCTTTTGAAAAGGAAATAATTGAAACGCATAACAGAGATAACAAAAATAATATTTAAATGCAGTTTAAGGCGTATCACGTTTTATAATGTGTATAAAAGTCCTAAAATGACTTTGTTTTAATATTTCAAATCATTTGTGTTTACAAATTTGATTACGTGTTATCACTCTAAATACACATTGTTATTAGAAACACATTGTTATTAGATGTCAAATGTTAAGAAAGACTTTGTTTGGTATGTTTCGTCTTGTGAACTTGAAGGACAAATAAATTACATGGTCAAATGAATTGAAGAACTCATCAGACAAACTCAATAACTTTGTTTGATGTTGTGTACAGATAATCTAGTGAACTTGTCAAAAATAAAGAGAAACTGATAAACTCATTAGAAGAACTGAGGAACTACGTCTGAAGAACTTCAACGAGTTAAAGAACTTCATCTTATACAAATTGAAAAACTTTGTCTGATCAACTTTGGCAAATTGAAGAACAAACAATATAAATATGATAAACTGAAGCTAACATAAAGCACACAATAAAAGATTCACGTGAATATAACATATTTAAGACCAGATTCATCTAATTTTTATTATCATCAAACTTTTTTGAAGATACTAGATTGGGATTAAATCGTCTAGATGAGCATTAAACCATCTAGGGTGTAAACATTTTGGACAGTAGATAAAATTTCTTCTTCTTAGTCTTATAAAAATTTGTATAAATGCAAAATAGTTTGTATTACTTTAATTTCTTTTTAATAAACTTGTAAATAAATTTGGCTTCAAAATTAGGTCTGAAACTAAAGGGGACAAGGAGGCACCACATGGAGCAAGGAAGGTGCCACCTGATCACATGTTCATGACATGAGAACTAAAATTTAGATTTCCATCTCATTTTAGGTAGCATTAAATAAGTTTTATTTAGACTAAAGTGTAAGAGAAACTATCCAATTCTATAAATAGTTCTCTCTTGCATCTTCTAATCACTTTCGAATCTATTGAAAATTGACATTGCTCTAACAAATCTTTCTCACAGGTCATAAAGGAGAAAATTCTCCCTTACAAGAAACCTTTATCGGTTTTTAGAAACTTGACTTCTCTTGAAATCTATTTGGAAACCGGAGTACTTCTTCATCTCCTCTCCATTTCTGCAGCAACTCAAACGGCTTCTCCACCCCTTCTACAACAAGAAACTTCATCATTCTAATTTAATTGGGTCATAATATTGTCGAAAATTGAGAATGAAATAAATCAATAACCTTAAAAAAAAAATCTCTGGATTTTAAAGGCTATTTTAACAATGCTATGGCAACGCTTGCATGTGTCTTGAATCCTTCATTGGGAATTGTAATATATATTTTTCTTGATTTTAAAATTCCTGGCCTGGTAAATTCAAAGACCAAGGAGAATCAAACCAACTGAAATAGAACTGGAAACGAAGTTTATGAGTTTGATCATGAAATTATACACACTTGCTTAGCCTCAGAATTGGCTTATGGTTCAATTTGTTGATTTTCACTGCCACAACTTTCCACAAGTAGTCTCTTCATATGATCGACTAGTCCCTGAATCTGCTCTCTTGAATGAAGGGGCCATGGATATATACAAGCACAATCCAACTTTCCATTCCTTATGGTATCAAATAAGGCTATGGATGGGCCAACACCATGAGCAGAAGCACAACCCACATAGTCTTCCAATCCAATCTCCCCATGCATTTCAGCCGAGTCTCCAAACACAGGATCTTCGAACACAGAAATCAAGGCAGTTCTAAGTGACGATGAGGGTGTCAAACCGGGGTTGTCAATAGCCTTGCACATGAGGTAGTTCAGGTCAGACATGTCTGAGAAATGCTTGTTGCAGTTCATAGCATTTATAAAGGAGGTATAGCTTCTCTTTGCCAACTCCCATAGGGCTTCTTCACACACGTCATGTGTGTTCAGGATGGCAGAATGGTAAAATCCTGAAGCAAACAATGGGAAGCATTGGCAGCAGAATGTTAAAATTATACCAAGAAATTAAAAAATGTATAAACTTCCTTCATCCGCTCGGATTATTAATAATTAAAAAAAAACACTAAAAGTCCAGTGCCTTGGAGGTACCCAATTTCATAACTTTCATATTTCAAAAGAAGCATCAGGAAATTATCTAATTTGTCATGAATAAACTATCTCAAAAGCTTAGACTGAGACATATGAATAATTTTATATCTATATCCCTAACATGACTAATAATTAATTAAGCCTGTAACAAATGATAGGAAAAGTTTGATCCAAGAAATGTTTTTACCACTCTACTAAATCACATAAAATAATTCAAGACACAATGAACACTGAGAAGGTTTGATATTGTTTATGTTGCAGCTGTCACTTTGTAACCCACTAAAATAATTGTGACTTAATAAGGTTTTGCAGTTTCACTTAAAAATTAGTAGTACATAGAGGAAGTAGTAATCTTTATATTATTACAAATAAAAGAAACAATAATCTTTCCAATTTATTACAAATAGGACACAGGCTGAAAAAAAGAGGGCATGCATATATAAACCGCCAGTTGGGCATGATGTCAAAGTACTAGCAGCAGGATAACTAAGAAAACAAATAATTACTAGAAAATATGGCTTACCAGCATGGTTGCTAGGAAGGACAGGATCAAGAAGTGAGCGGCAATCAACAAGTGTTACTACAGCATATTTTTCTCTTTGATAATTAGGAAGGCACTTAGAGGTCCATGCTGCCATCATTCCAGCTGCTGCAAGTGCCCCACAAAGTTTAATCCCTCTTGACTTGCATCCCTGCATGATCTTTCATAGTTAACTTAATGCATCCAATTGATCAGACCATAAACAAAAAATGACTTCAGACTAGAGACTAGAGTAGGATGCCATATTCACAATTCACAGCAATCAGACTGCGTCACCTTGAATGAATGGCCAATTCTATTTTCACACAAATTATTTGTATGGTGAATTCATAAAATCCATAACGATTTTGTTTTTAAAAGATATCTTAAAGAATTAAGAAAGAAAAATATATCTAAATTGGTGATGATTTCGACTCTTAAATGATATGGAATTATTAGGTGTATGAGAACAACTTCCACTGCACTAAGGGAAAGATGTTTCCCTCCCCCAAAATTCTATATTTCTAGATTCTATTAATTATGCATTTCAATATTTCTAGTTTCTATTAATTATGCATTTCAATATTTCTTGTTTCTTGTTTCTATTGGTTATGCATTGTTTAAAGATTGAGTAAATTATTTTTATGTAAATAGATGTTATGTATCTTTGGAGGTGCGGACTCACCTCTTTAACCCGCAAGCTTTGCAAGACACTTGCCATTTGCAAAAGTTAAATGAATTATTTTTATAGTGCATGTTAATACAAGTACACTTAAATGGTCCAACTCATCCGCTAGTAAAAAAATTCAACAAAAGACAATATTTTGTTATTGAACATTAACAGCTATAACTTTAAAAATTAACTCAAAAAATATAGACAGTAATACTTTTAATTAATTAGAAAATTAAGAGTATAAAATAAAAATATTATACTAACTGAATAAATAAAATTCTTGCCGCGACTAGAAAAACTTCACATAGTATGAAATCAGTCATTTTTTCATATTTTATAATTACTTTCTTTGTAGGATCACTTCAAACTATTAAAGAACTGAGAAAGTTAATATAATTTAAATAACTTATAAGAAAAGTAAGTGCGATAATTTTCCAATAGAAAAAAGGAAGAAAAATATTTTAAGGGATCAATATATTTTACTCTGATTAACTATTCAGATATATAACTTACCTCGATGAAAATGGTTGTTCTTCCGGAGTCATGAATTCAAAAATTTATAAAAACCATAAATTAGGATTTCACACCAATACGAAGATATTGGAAAAAAGAAGAGGGTTGAGTTGGTAACTAACAGCTAGAAGGTTCTTGGTTTCTTCTGCATTCAGTTGCAACCTCACTATCCTCGATCTTCGAAGCGAAGCAGCATCCACGAAGTTCAAATTCGAGAACCTGAGCGCGTTGAACGAGTACCCGAGCACGTCCAACCCACGCGCCCAGAAAGGCTTGTGCATCTTTCCCTCGGGTATCAGATCCTCTATTGCCAAACTAACTTTCTCCTCCCCAATCTCGGCGGTCCCGGCGCCGGAGAAGAGGTGCAGGAGCTCCCTGAGCAGGGCCACCGCAGCGGCGCGGTCGCATGCGGCGGTGTGGAGGCGGAGGAACACGGCGACACGGTCGTGGGCAAGGGTATAGACGGAGGCGTATAGCACGTCGAGGTTGCGTGGTGCGTAATCACACCAAGTTTTGTCGTTCAGCTGGTCTTCGAGGAGCGTGTGGAAGGGGTCATCGTCACCGTTGGACTGGGCCTGAACGATGCGGGCCGTTGAAGCGAGGTCGAATTGTTGGACTTGGACGTTGGATGAGGCAGGAGTGAGGAACTGGAAGGTTTGGGTGGAGGGGTCGAGGTGGATCTTGGAGCGGAGGATAGGGTGGGAATTTTGGAGATTGTGGAGGGCATTTTGGAGAATAGTGATTTCGGGTGGTTTCGAGAGGAGGAGGCCGAGCACGGTGACGCCGGTGCCGATGGGAACGGCCTTGCACCAGCTATACTCTGTTCCGCCGACGGCGCGGGCTTCGATAGGCTCGGACAGTTCCGGGCTTTGGGCCTCGTTATCGCCGTTGTGGGCCATTTGAATTGAAGTAAACGAGTCAGTGAGTGAGACTAGAAGAGTGGAAAGCGAAATGAAGAGGGATGAGATTACGTAAAAAATATGTTATCTTTATGGCATTGGACCACTGTCTTTCTTTTGTCGTAAAGTGTGTTCCATTTAATTTTTTATTCGATAAAATAATTATCTGGTTTCCTTTTTTTAAATACTGTTTTAAGATTTTTTAGAAATATAACAAAAAACTATTTAAATAAATATTTATAAGATTTTTTAAACTTTCATATCACCATAAATATGTAATAGATATATACATGGTCTTACCAATAATGAGTTAAAGTACCGATTGTTCAAATTATATGAATGAACCGACTTTCTATGTTAGATTGCTGAGTTATATTATCGGAAATTGTATTTATAGATCATTAAAGCAGTATAATATCTTAATAATAATTAGAATTATTTAATATTATGTTGACTTATATGATAACATGGATCAATTATTTTCTAGTACTAACGAGATAAGTTAATGTGGTTAATTATTGTGAATATTAAGTGTCCGTGATTTACACATCGAGTAGTATAATATATATAATAATTAAAACATATATAAAATAATGAAAAAAAAATCATAAAAAAAGTATTTACTATTTATCTTAAATTTTGAAAATGGTAAAGTTTTGTAAACATTGACACTTTAAAAATAGAAAAGTGATTCTATTAATAGTTAATTTTCTTATATAAAAAAATTCTGATAGAAGGGTTATTTTTTTGCAGTCTTTTTCCCTAATAATATGTTTTTATTTATAAGATTCCAGAGTGGAAGATAGAGTTTACGTTCCGTTAATGTAGGTTGAAATTGATGGCCTTACAAAGCAAGAAGAAAACAGAGTCACGTTACGGCAGGTAGAGTGGGGTTTGCCAGAGTTATTTCCCCTATAAACCCTTCTCCAAAACAACTTAGACCAAATGTTTACCATTTTAATTACCATTTTTAGAACCAAATTTTGAGTTTATTATTTTACTATGGTTGGTCAGAAAAATGTTTTTAAAATTAATTTTTATAATAATTTATTATTGTATTAACTGTTATAAAAAAATTAAAGTATTATTAATTAAAATAAAACGTATAAATTATTACCGTTAGTTAATATTATTAATTTAAATGTGTTGATATAAATTAATAAATGTAGAATATTGATTTTAAAAATTAATGAAAATTTTAAGTTTATATAAAAATGAATAAGTTAGTAAATTTACTATTATTAATTTAGAACATCTTTTAGATTATTTAATTATTTATTTTCAAATTATTTTTAAAATTTCTTAATTTTAAAATTTTAATTTATAGAAACAAAATAATATTCATTATCAAAATTTAATGAAAATTAAAATAATATGGCTATTAATTTAATAAATCCTTGAACAGTAAATTTAGAAGATTGTAAATTTAAATTATATTAATAAATACTTCTATATTTAGTTTCATATCGTAATTTAAAATGGTTATTATTCAAATAAAAATAAATATATCTGTATATATAACATTATATTTTTGTTAAATTTTAGATTAAATAATTAAATTTCATTTAATATATATAAATATATTAAAAGTAAATATTCAATATAAATAATAATTGAAAAGACATATTATTGAATCTATAAGGTGTGAACAGAATTTAAAATATTTATGTAAGTTATCGAAAATAGACCAGTAGATGGTCTAATCTAATCACTTTGTCTAAGTGATCTTAAAAACATTTTTATAAATATTGTTCGTAATACATGTGTGAAGGATTTAAATAAGAATAGATAACACAGATGTACTAAGAAGAAAAGATAAAAAAAAAAATATTTTATATTAATCCACTCTAATGGAAATATATTTATTATTTTTTAAGTAATTCATGAAAAGTCTTATAATTCAATAATTTATTCATATATAGTGTAGAAATAGATAAAATATACAGATGAAATTTGTGTATTTAAGTTTCTTTTAAATATTCTCAAATTAAGATATGATAAAAGATATCAAACAAAGCTTTAACTTGTGAAACACGTTTTTCATAAAAGTGACGTTTAATAAAGATTGTCATATATATACGCATTATAAAAAAAAAAAATCAAAATCTGATTAGTAAAAACTTTCCTTCTTTTCTTTTGTTATTTGTTGGTAAATAATATGTTACTAAAAAAATGAAAGTAGAGGGAGTTTATTGACGGAGTTTCTTACGTAATATTATTTGAATATACCATCACTCTAAATATTATTTAGATTGTAATAATTATTTATTAAATAATGAATATTCTTTGAATATATAATTACTTTTCACTAAATATGAAATATTATTTTGAGTCAGTCACTCCTAATTAAACAAGAGTTAAAAAATTATAATTGTTAACTAAAATAGGATATCGTTCAAAGATCGGATACAGAATTAAAAATATTTGTTTAGACTTCGAACACAATAGTTTTGACATTAAATTGATTTGGATCAATTTCTTTTTTTTCTTATAATGTATTAAAGTGTTAGACAATGCATAGTTGAAATGATAAACTTTGTAATTAATTTTTATGTTGTGAAGAATTTTAACTTTTGACAAAGTTGTAATGATTTTCATACCTCTTATGGGTGGTGTATGATTTACATCATATATTTTATAAAATCACTCATCATAAAGTGTTAAATAAAACTAATTGTACTAAGAAGTGTGTATTATCTATAACATTCATGAATGTTAACATATACATGGTCTAGTAAGCCCAATACAATGATAACAAAAATTGTGGAGAAAAGGGTGTGTATTATTACTAATCAATCACTAATATATAATGAGTATTTTTGTTCACATAGTTTATTACATAAACTGAGTTTTCTTTATCTAAAATTGATTCATATAGTTTATTACATCAATTGAGTGTTCTCAATCTAAAATTGATTCATGTAGTGTGCTACGCTAGTTCCAATACATTACATATTTTGAGATTTTTTTTTACCTTTTGTAATATGTGTGGAGACTTGTAATAATGAATATTCCAAAAAGAAAAAAAAAATCCCACATTGCTTATATTACTCCTTTTTAACTTTATATATTAACATACTTTACCTATCTTCGAATCTTCAAAGTAGGTAATAAGGGTTGTGAGCTATGAACCATCAAGTTATGAGGCTAATTTTGACTCTGTGTGATGATAGTGTTTGAGCATGCGTTAGGAAACCTTGTCTGTGTTCTTGGTATCTTTTAGTACAATTATCAAATCAATAATACATTACACATATATGAATTAAATTAAAATTGCACAAAGAGTTAAATATGAAAGTATAATACGAAGTGCCAAATCCATAATACATATCCCACGCCTAATATAATAAATTGTGATATAAATAAACTAAAATAAGAATTCAATGTAATATAAATATGTTAATTTATTTGCTATAAATGTTTAGAAAGAAATTGAGGAGAATTATTGATTGTATCTGTTTGCTGCTTCAACAAGGATAGCTTTCATCTTCCCAACAAGCTCCTGCATGAGTTCCCTAGAGTGCAACGGTGCGGGGTAGACACACACGCAATCCAAGCTTCCATCCCTAATGGTGTCGAAAACCGCGATCGAAGGCCCCACCCCGTGCACGGAGGCGCACCCCATGTAGTCCTCAACCCCGACTTCGCGTTGCTTGGCGCCGCCGTTGTCCACCACAGTCTCCTCGAACACCGACATCAAGGAGGTCCTCAGCGACGCCGCCGGCGTCAAGCTAGGGTTCTCTATTGCTCTGCACATCAGAAAGTTCAAATCTGCCATGTCCGCAAAATGCTTGTTGCAGTTCTTGGACTCGGTAAACGTTTGGTATGTCCTCTTCGCTAGCTCCCATAGAGTTTCCCCTCCCTTCATCTGGTGCGAATTCAGAATGGCAGAGTGGTAAAAACCTGAACATTACCAAGGGCTTTCTCGTCAGTGAAAACATATTTTGTTTCAATTAATAGGGTAGCTGTACATATACCAGCATTTTTTATTGTTCCTTTAATGCTACTTTTGTCTTTGCCCTGTCGTGCTATTCCATTCATTCTCACTCTTTCTATATATTGATACTTAGAGATTTGAATAGCATTCATTTTTTGGGATACAAATGTTGCTGTATTTATTTATCTTGGTAGGGAATGCTCGTATACTTATATCATACCAAATGTCAAAGATGAGATAAAATAATAATAATATGATTAATTTTTGTGTTGTCAACCCTGAAGGGTTGTAATAGCAAGACGTTCTTCTTACTGGAATATCAACTTCACAATTAATTATTGCAAAAATCGATAACTTTCGTACTTTTACACAGCAATCAAGTTGAACAGTTTTTTGGGGGAAGATACTTACGGTCTTTCTCAGATAAGAATTAATTTGATTGTACAATCTAATAAATAAGGCCATATATATGAGATTATATATTTTTTGTTTTTCAAATATGCTTTTGCTAAAACATATCTTTGTCGTAGATAAAATTATTTAAACAAAAGACAGTAACAATACGATGAGACTGGTTCTGCTAACAAAGTTTTACTAGGTATAATGTTGGTGCTAACATGATGTATTTGTTTCACTGGTAGTGATTGTGTAAGTAATTGTTTTGATAAAAGGAATTGGATAATTGATCAGAAATGTGTAAAGTAGTCATACTTACCAAAATTGTCAGTGAGGGGTGATTCAAGACTGGATCGGCAATCGGTGAGGGTGACGACCCCATACTTCTTGGAGCTTAGTTTTGAGCAATGGGTAGCCATTAACCCCGCAGCAACCAACACCCCACACAGTTTTATCCCCCTCAACTTGCAACCCTGTAAAACTCACATAAGCTGTTAATAAAAATCCCACCTTAAGCAAGGGTCATTATTACACACGCAAATAAATGTATTTTTTTTTTCCATTTTTTCTTTCTGAAAAAAGTTATCATTGACCAATCGCATTTACTACCTTTACCATCCATTCATTTTATTTCACCCGTCTCACCGGCACATAACTGCTTCTAGGTGTGAAAACATTATTACCTGCTAGTCATAGAATTTGTTGTTGAAAATGATTTTATTATTTCTGATTGAATGAAAGAGAGTAAAATGTATGAATAGTTTATTAATTAATGAATTGTTTTTTTAAAAGGTGGAAGAAAACCTTAAACCAGCATTAAAAAAAATGAAATAGAAGGTAGGAAAGCAGTGTAGTGTAACATGAGTGTAGTCTTACAGCAAGAAGTCCCTTGGTCTCGTGTTGGTTGAGTTGCAACCTAACCACTTGAGAAAATCTAGGGTTTTTGGCGTCAATGAACTTCAAATTGGAGAGTCTGAGAGAGTTGAGAGAGTAGGCGAGCATGTCAAGGCCGCGTGTCCACACAGGCTTCTTGCCCTTGCCACGTGCCACCAGATCTTCAATGGCCAAACTAGGTTCCTCTTTCTGATTTTGGCCAGCGCCATGCTCTTCGTCCATGAGAGTGAGTAACTCCCTGAGAAGTAGCAGCGCGGTGGTTCGGTCACACGCGGAGACATGAAGTCTGAGTGCTACCACCCAGGTGTTGGCGTTGGGGAGGGTGTAGACGGTGGCAAAGAAGACCTGGTCGTCGGTAGAGTCATGCCACGTGTTGCGATTGAGTTCGAGTTCGAGGATCTGGGTAAGGGGGTCGGAGACGTTAGTAGGGAGGGTGAGTGAGGTCAGTGTGATGGAGGGGGTGGGGGAGGTGAGGAAAGAGAATGTGTTGTTGTTGTGTAGGAGTCGGGACCTGAGGATTGGGTGGGAGGTTTGGAGGGTTCGGAGGGAGGCTTGGAGGTAGGAGATGTCAGGGGGCTTGAAGGTTCGGAGGGCGAGGACGGCGATGCCGGTGCCGCCGCGGACGGCACGGCACCAGCTGTGCTCGGTGTCGCCGACGGTTCGGGAGTTCGGGTGGACCATGGTGGTATGTATGTAACTAGGGTGTGTGTGATTGGTTTGTGTTGAGGAGTAGAAGAAGAATGGCATGGAGTATTTATAACGATGCGTTTGGCTTGCTCCTTCAAAAGGAAACAAAGGGAGGGAGGACAAGAAGAGAGGGATGGATGCATGTTTTCTCTTAACTTTAAATGAAACAGATGATTCAATTAAATATAATTATTTTATATATATATAAAAGACTTTCATAGTAATTACTTCATTTAAATATTGGTCCTGATTTATATTTTTAAAAAAACTTAAATACACCTAATGGATGATAAAAAAAATTATTTCGTTCAAATCTGTATTTTTGAAGTTAAATTAGATAATTATAAATATAAATAAATTTCAAATCTAATATCTTTTATAATGTGAATTGACGTGTTTTCTATTTCTATGTTTGTTGCTTTATTATTTTTATAGTTATATCAACTATTGTTAATTCATTATGCTATTATTAACAAGTCAAATTTAGGATGATGGATGCATCATCCTTTGAAGGACATGGTTTATTCACGATGAATGAAGAGAAGAGTTCACAATATTTTGGAGTGGAAGAAAGATCACTCATATAAATTTCTTGTGGTAGACTTGAAGAGGGGTTCACCTTTCAAGAATTGATCAATCAAGACTCAAAGACTTTTATATAAATGCAAGAAACTTACCATCCATATTTAGTAAGTGTCTTTAATTCAAAACTTACTTGTGATGGAGGAGTGCTCGTATCCAATGTAAAAGGTGTAGAAATAGTTATTGATTAATAATTATGTATGGGTTAACATTGCTCAATTCAATATGGAAGGAGAAACTGCATCTGATCTTGAAAATTTTAGGTTTATCTTAATTGTTTAAGGGCATTAATTGCATTTAAAGTACCAACGTTAGGCAACTCAAAATTGGTTGGATGAAGATGAATGAAAGATTGTTATAACATGGATCTTGGCTCCAAGTGGGAGTAACCAATCAGAAGATTATATGTTGCTAATTCATTTATTCAAGAATGGAGTGTAACTGCATTGGAATGCAATTCAGAAGCAAAGCTGCAGGCAAAAAGGTTTCTTGTCTATCATCTCCCTTTCCCAATTTTTCTATGAAAGGTGTCTCTGCACTATGATGATGTTGATGTTCAGGAAGAAGCATTCACACCTATGCAATCCTCAAACAAGATTGGAGAAATGCTCCTCATAAAATGGGTGATGAACAAAATAAAGGAGGAAGAAAAATATAACTTTTTATATTAATTTAGTATTTAATAATGATAACATATAAAAAAATTTAAATGTATGTTTTTTTTTAATAAAACTCATGTTAGTCACCATGTGTCATCGTGAAAAATACCATAAAATTAAAAAAAAAAATATGGAAAACTAAACCAAAACGACGTGAAAAAAAAACTTCCAAAAGTGACCTAAGCAATTACATTAAGAGTTTAAAATAAAACAAAATTAGAAAATAAATAAATAAAGATAAGAAGGCCAACAAAATAACCTTCTCTAATGCATAGGTCTGAAAGACAACAAAGAGGAAAGATTGAATCCCAAAAATCCAATTAGATGGACCCTCGTTTGTATTTAACAACAGTAATAATATCCTATGATATTGTTGCACATCACTTACCGTTACTTTTTCTTGGGTTGACATATTTTGGAAATCATCTTATTGACTTTGACTTCAACTTTGAGAGGATGTCTTGGTCTTCTAAAAATTTGAACAAATTCATCGTCTTCATTTAGTAGTTTCTCATTTTACATTTTTTAAGCCCAGAACTTAGAAATTGACTTTTTCTAAAAAAAATATCAATTGAGATAAGATAAAATGACTTAACTTAGGAAGAATAGCCTTAATCCTTGACACACGTATACACAAATATGAAAATAAAAAAAAAATCTCCCCATCTCACAACACTAAAAAAAAATCCTAACCATTTAAAAAAAAACACCACTATAGAAGAAGAAAACTATAATCGTCAACTATCGAATACCAACAAAACACTACCCATCCTACCTTGAATTTCACATGTCGTAACACTCTAAGGGCATGTTTGCTTCAAGGGAAGTACTGTTCATGAGGATGGAAATGTAGTGATATCCCCTATTTGGATCAAGTGATGTGCGCGGAAGTGTGAGGAAGGATATCCACGTGAACAGTGAAAATCATACTCTTCTTATATGCAGAGATTGTTGTGGAAAGACACGTCAGCATTGGTGATTTTCCCAATTTACCCCAAATTTTGTTTTGACATGCTAAAGGCAAAGGAAAAATAAATGGGACAAGAAAATAAAATAAAAAAATAAAGATAAAATCATAATACAAAACAAAAATATTAAGTATATTTATAATAAAAATAAAATTATTAAATATAATTATAATAAAATATATAATCAATTATGAATAATATATAATTGATTATGTATATAATTTCTATAAATTA
>Ga0123342_1002000_pt1 | contig 34206 bp, 13 predicted proteins | sample Turbeawhitnodule_FD_89960 | JGI IMG/M metagenome (GOLD analysis project Ga0123342, IMG submission 89960) | Root nodule microbial communities of legume samples collected from Mexico - Turtle bean Mexico white nodule | ecosystem: Host-associated > Plants > Roots > Nodule | place: Mexico: Nepantla... | reverse complement strand
TCCCAGTTCAGAAGATAAACAAAGTCCGGTTCACAAAATCTCGTGGGCAGAAGAGGGTTGTCTTTACAAGAGAGAAACCCAGAGCCACAGGTCAGATTCAGGATGAACGAGCATGGAAAGGTTTAGGTAGACCAGTCAGAGGTACTTGTGGCAGTGAGAGCACGAGTTCTGCTTCAGCTGAGGTTCCTAGACGACAGTGGGTTAGGAGAACCAGTATTCCAGCGGTTGAAACTTCTCCAGAAAATTTCTTGTTGAATATGAAGAGTGTTTGTTCTCAGGTTGTTCCAGGATCCGGCAGTTCCTGTAAGTGGGAGCCGGTAGGAACAGAGAACGGGTCAGTGACTGACGTGTTGAAACTCATGGGAGTTTTAACGAAGTCTTCAAAATGATTAAGAAGGTTGGTGGCAACTAGAGGTGGAACATTGAGTTCCGTCGACAGATTACAGAAGTACATGTACACAGTTGAAGCGCAGGTGAACATTGTTTCGTGACTTCAAGTGGGAGATTTTGGGTATGAAGTCAAGACCAAGTGGGTTGGGCTGACAAGACACCATGTACACAGTTGAAGCGCAGGTGAACATTGTTCCGTGGCTTCAAGTGGGAGATTGTTGGGTATGAAGCCAGGACCAATTGGGTTGGGCTGACTAGGCACCATGTTTAGTGGGTGGGCTTAATCATTGTGTCCCTTTTATAATCTCTATTTAAAGAGGTCATTGTACTTGTAATTGGTGTGCAATAGGATAGAATGAAAACCTAATAGTTGTTCGTGTGGATGTACGTTGCAGTTGGCGACCGAACCACGTTAAATCTTGTGTCGTTTATTTTTCTGCAGTTGATTCGTGATTGTATGTTGCTTCCACGTGCATTTTTCCCATCACATATTTGCGTGTTTGATTTACCAAGTGATCAAAACATAGTTCTTGCGTCTGACCAATTAATACATATGCTAATCAAAGACCTAGTTTTAAACACATTTTGGTGAAGCATTTAGTATGTATTCATACATTATCTCTTCTTCATGGGTTTGTACAATTAATGATAACATGCAATACAAAGGAGACAAGGAAAAGAGAAAATATTCACAGTAATTTATAATGTTAGCATGTTTCATTAGACTACATCCAATTCTTGACTAACAAGTCAAGTACAACTAGGAAGACTAATGTTGCGAAGTACACTAGAGTATTCTTTTCCAACCCACACCTGACTTTACGAGTATTCTTTCCCAAGTTACTCTTGGCTCAATGAGTATTATTTCCCAAGTCATTCCTAGCTTAATGAGCACTCCTTGGGCATTAGTCACTCCTGATTATTCCCTTGAGAAGTATTTGCCAAACAACCGCTCATGGATAAAGTTTAAAAGTTGGGTGTTTCAATGATTAACAAATCATTGGGTCTGATCACTAGGAAGGATTGTGTTAGACGACGAATACAAGATTTTATGTTTTCTATCCTAGTTCAAATGTTCTTTCACTTGAGAAAGGGGTTGCATCTTTCGATGTGTACAATATGTAAACATGCTCTCTCCTATGTGTTTGAATGAAGACTTTTAGTGTTCTTATAATAATTTTTTATCCATAATGATAGTAGTGTTTCTGCTTTGGGCTCTAGGATCATTCTTCTAAAGCTTTGACGAATGTTCTTTATCTTATTAGCAATTTGGCATGATATCTCCTCTACTATCTCTTTCTTCTTCTTAATTATAGGCATTATATAGGTGCTAGAAGAAGATAATCATTGAGAGATTGATTATATCTGTTAAGCAACTTTAGTTCTTTTGATGATTTCTCTTTGTCAGTCAAGCTTGAAAATGCATGGTGTATTTAATGCATTTTATCCTTACATAATGTCCTTAATAACTAACAATTCTTATCTTCCTAGGTAGCATAGTCTTTTACACCAGTTCATGGTTAAAGTGCATATTGTACAAAGCATACAAAATTAAATGTGCTCCATATAATATCCACTAATAAAAATTAAGATTATTTAAATGTCCATATAATAATCGTTAATGTTTTCCAAATATAGATAATATAGTATGAAGACATATTGACCATTTTCTTATGGCATGCATTTTTGTGGGGGGAAGACTCTATCATTTTTCACATAACTTGGATATTTGCATATCCTCCACAAGACTTCATGCTTATAAAGACTAAGAAGTCCAATTTCGTGCAATACCATAAATAAAAAAATTTATCAAAGAAAAGTTAACTTATTTACTTCTTATGATCTAGAATCATGGGTGAATCTTAACATCTCAACCTCAAAGAAATCAGATTGTGGTCATCAAGAAAATATACCATTTAAGAGGAATGATGATTAATCTACCAACATCTTGTTGAAAAACCAACTTTATAAGAAATGAGAAACTTATCGTTACTTAGTACATATTTAATTATAACATTATAACATAATTGGAACATCAACATATTGAAGCTCTTCAAATCATAAAAAAAATATAAATTAATAAATCATAATATTTCTTACTTCCTTAATCATGAACACAAAAAATAAAAGCATAAAAAAAACTATTAAATATTTTTTCTTAAACAATATGTAGATTGCTTTAATATTTTTCAAAATATATTTGAATGATTTTTATATTATCATGCAGTATTGGAAATTAAGATTGGTGGTGAAAATAGAGAACATGTGTAGTCAATATATAAGTGGATAGGACATTGGATAATATCTTCAAGTTTTTTTTTGACAAAAAAAAACTTAAGGAATTAATTGTGTGTGTGAATACATGTGCTTTTTTTTCTATTAAATAAAAAATTATAACTAACAATGAAGATAAAATAAGTGTATGTGGGTTCACAGATTAAAAATAAATAAATTTTGTCAATGGTTTAAATTTCATTATTCCTAAAGGGTGAGGAGACTGAAGGATGTCATCTTGCTAGAAGAGACAGTTCTCTTACTTATTAACATTTTCTAGTAAATGTTTTTCTTCTTATAAAGAAAGTTATGGTAATCACTTAATAATAATTAAAATGAAATAAAGAAAATTGTACCTTGCAACACACAACTATGTAAAATGATATTCTCATATGACAAGGATAAAGGTGAAACTTCTAGTCTTTCAATTATGTATGTTAGTATTGTAGGCCTAAAAAATTTGGGGGTGAATTGTTTTTAAAAGTTTTTCACAAACTTTGAAGGTATAGAGAAATCCAATGAAGAATCAAAGCTAAAGGAATGAAAATGCTCAAGTTACAAAATTGTTTTAGTTGATTTCCAGAAAATCAATCAGTTGTTTTTGCGATTCAACCGGTTGTTTTTATCAGTAGTTTATAAGAACAACTTAAAACAGATATAATTGAGATAAAGGAAAGAGAGAATACACACAAAAAATTATATTGGTTCACTCTTACACTAAGAGCTACATCCAGTCCCCAGAAACCACTGGGTATTCCACTATGTAATCAACCACATATTACAACCACACACACACCAAAGAAGTGATCTTGAACCCCTCAAGAACACACACTTCCTTTGGAAATTCACCACACCACATATTAGAACAACCTCTGACTCTGTGAATCACAGTTCTTTACAGAAATACAGATCAAGAGAGAATAAGGAATGATCACACCTGATACAGATTGAATCACAAAAGATTACACAACAGTCATATTCCACTCTTAGCAAGTTCAATCAAAGCTTGATGTAAATCTTGAAGCAAAAACTGTTTTCAAAAGACTAATCTCATATCATCACTACCAGGAGCGTAAAACAAACTATTTAAACTCCAAAAGGTAGTTAAAAGCATTTAATGAAGGAACCAAAACAGTTTTGAATCATTTAAAACAAATTTACCAAACTTAACAGATTTTGTTAAGGATTTTCAAAAAACAATCGGTTGAATTGTTGAAACAACCGATTGAATTGGCTTGATAGTAAAGTCAACTAATTTAAGCTTTGTCAAACTTGTTTCAAAAACACTAAGTGTCAAACAACCGATTGAAACGATAAAACAACTGGTTGTTTTTCCACTTCTTTTTCAAAAGGATTTGATCTAAACCATCTTTGAATCCTAACTAAGAGTGGATTTACAATTCAAACTACTTAGAACACACACACAAGCGACCTCCAGCCTTCAAGCAATCCATAGAGATTTGGAGACATCAAAGCCTTGTTCAACAATGTAGCCTTTACGTGTTCAACGTCAAACTGGACATTAAACCCAAAAAGTTATTTCAAACTTCAAGTTAAATACTAAAAGCTTGAAAACTAAAGTCCTACCATTTTTTATTTTCTTTGTTATCATAGTAGGACTCAACCATTGTATATATGAAGGTGATTAAAGAATTCTTAATCTTTGCAACGCTTGGAGACAATCTCACTAATTTTTTAAGGATCTTGTTTTACTACCTCAAGAATGTCATTGTATCTCTACACACTCTTATTAATATGCACAAGAGAATTTCAACCTTAATCAATCCTTATTCTTGTTTCTTATCCTCTAATCACATTTTAAAAATAATAAGGCAACAAATTATATTAGAACATATGAAATCGGTATAAAATTGACATAAAATCGAACAATATGTATGTGATATAATAGTTATGGACATCAATTGATTGTGTTCAAATATTAAATGCTACTATGCACTTTTGATATCCTCTGTATGAATACCCAGATAATGGCATATGAAAATATATATTGTATTGGAAGAAATGATTCCAAATATCTACTAAGATTGTCACTTCATTTTGCCTCACCAAATCAAGCCATAACCTATTATGCACTAAGACCTTAAACCATTCAACATTCTTGTGAATAGAATTAATGAGTAAAATCAATGATGTTGGTCTTACACGTTCAATCCCCCTTTTTGTAGTTATACTTTAACATAATATTACATGACTTCGACTACTGGAAATTGAAGATTAATATCAAATGTAAATTAATATCGAAGAAATGAGAAAAAAAAACATAAATGCAAAGAAAAAACATTAAAAAAAATTGATATTCTGCTTTGTAATTGAATTTACCTTTCCATTATGAATTTTGATTTATCATATCACAATTCAGAGATCAATGAAAAAAAAAAGGAAAGAGAAGATAGTTGGAATGTGTTTCTAATGTCCTTTTAAGTTGAATGTAATATTCCAATTTTCTAATATTTTAAGTCTGTATAAATAAACTGGAAATCTAATTTTAAAAAATAAAATAAAAATTAAATTTAAGTAAATAAACTTTTAATGAATCGGAATAATATAAAAGTGAAGCAGTTTGGTCCAAATAGATTTTTTTTTCCCACAACATCCATTACAAATTAATTATATATTTATTATTATACTAAAATCCTAACTAAATATCTAGAAAGTTTTTAAGAAAAAAAATCTAAATATTATACAATAAAAAGACATTGAATTTAAAGTTGTGATTCATCTAACAACTTAAGATCCAAAATCCATAATCACATATTTATTTTGCCTTAAAAAATATAACATTTGCCATTGTTTTCATATATTACGTATTATGAGTAAAGTCTTTATTTTTTATAATTATATTATTAGTACTAAATATTTACTAATTTTCTTCAAATAAAATTATTATTATTATTATTTTGATAAGTAAAAGGCTATGTTTTATCTGTGATGTTTATAATACAATATACATATAAGAAAATTATATAAGAAAAATGAATATTAGTAATGCAGTATATAAAATCAATTCCAGGGGGATTAGGTTGGATAACCTAAAGGTTGACTTCAAACCGTACTTGATGGAAACAAGATCTTTAACTTAAATACAATATTATTATACTTTTTTTTATTCAAAACAAAGAATTACACGGGACTCGAACAATTTTTTAATCTTTCTTCCCATATTAATCTTTCTTGGTATAACAAGTAATCAAAACTTGATAAACAAATAACTTTTTTAACCATATTCCTTATAATTTATTTATTGCCAATATGTTACAAAAATAATTATGAACATAAATTGTCTCTTAACCATCTTATTCTTCTTATTAAATCTTTTGTATTATAAATAATATTATATATTAAATATTATATAATTATATGTAAATCTCATTTATGAGTCGGTTTGATAAGGTTGAGTTAGACTTAAAATCGATAAAAAAAATGATATCAATATCGTTTAGAGTACATCTTAACAAGAGTTTTTTTTTTTTACTTAGTAAAACACCTACTATCGAATCATTCATAAATATATAATTTCATATATAAGTTTACCGTCTCAAAACGCGAAAACGAAGGAATGTATTAGAAATCTCACACATATTAACATTGCATTACATAATATTTTTAATAAGTACACAATTCATTTTATTAATTGATTTTAACCATTTTTTTTTTAAAGTTACTTCTTAAGAAATATTACTCACCTAACCCAATATTAACCCAATATATGTGCATGTTACTCATTATTTGTGTCATTCTTACTCTCCCAATAGTTAAATTCAGCTACCACCTTCTCTTCCTCTCTCCTAATTATGTGTTCAAACACATACAAATCACCATATATTTTTTTTCACCATTATTACTCATCATCTTGTTTCTTTAAATCTTTAGCCATATGACCAAAGCTTAGAAATGCCTATTTTTAATTTTGACTTCACATTAGGTGAAGATGTGAGTTTTCTATGCAACTTAAAAAGAATTTTAAAATGGCACATGAACCAAATTTTACAAATAAAAAAAATCACATCCAAACTTTGGATATTATGAAGACTTTTTTTTTAAAATAATCACAACTTTAGGAATGGAATTATTCTTTGCGGCTTTGATGTTTGACCAACATTAAGCCAATCTTAAACTAAAGTTATTTACAAAATAATTAAGCTAGTCTAATGCTTTTTTAAAGGAAAAATTACATTGACAACTCATTTAATTATACTTCATACACCTTTTCCTTTTTTCACCTTCCATAATTCCTTTTTAATTTATACATATTTACATTACAATGCTATGTACTTCTTCTGTAGAAGGCAGACACATTGTTTTTTCATAATAAAATTACATTATTTTATTCAAACAAACACAAATTTTGAAAAATATTTTTTTTTTAGCATAACCAAATTGTTTGAAAATGTAAGAAGCAGTGAACCCCAGTGGTTATAACTGATAGTAACACTATCTGCAACTGATATTATAAAAAAAAGTACTTTTAATTATAAATTTATTAACTAATTAAATAAAAAAAATCAAGAGAAAGAAGTTGTATATAAGTTATTGATAAATTTCATGAGAAGCAACATTAGGGAATTAAAAGATTGAATGCAGTGTATGTGATGGACCCCACTCCCTCATTATTACACACCTCTCAAACCCTAGTTCACAAAGCAACCCATTTAATATTTCTGAACAAAAATTAAAGCAAATAATAATAATAATTTAAAAAATGATGTGAAATTCTCTCTCCCTCTCTCCTCTTCTGCAACAAAACAACTCTCTCACTCATCTTTACAAAACTTTTTGAAACTTTTAAACACACTCTCTTTTTCACAAGCAATCCCTGAAAGGAATAAAAATTAAAACAAAATCTAAAGAGAAAGAAAGGCCAAGGTGTTCTTCTCCTTCTGCAATATATCCAATAACCCCTTCTTCTTCTTCTCCTTTTCCTCATTCTCTGTCGGTGTTACAAAGTCTCAACTTGGATCTTCTCCTTGAATGGCTCATACCCTTTTCTCTTAGGGCTACCCTGGCTTCTGGGTCACTTTCAAGTTCTTTTCTTTCAGCGGTTTTCGCCCCATTCTGCAGCGCTAGGTCTTGAACCCGGAAAAGGGTCGAGGTTGATAGCGCTGGAGTTCAAGTGGGGCGTGGAAAAGGGAAAGGGGTCGCATTGTGTTTGTCAAAAAGAGAGGGTTTTATCTTCTTATTCGACTGTGTATTACTTTGTGTTTTTATGTTTGTGTGGGGCTTCTGTGAACAGTGGTTGCTTTTGGGAAGCTTATTTCGGAAGCAATTTACCCCCTTTTGAACGTGATTGTATTTAGTGCTCTCATGGACACACACAATGTTCTCTTTTGATCTTATCAGTAGTGGGGTTTGTGTTTTTTCTTCCTTCCCTTTTTGGATGAGGAGCCATTGGTCTTGTGAAACCCGTGAATTTGGTGGATTTATGTAGGGAGTTGGAGTAGCAAGCCTTATTTATTTTATTTATTTGAATTTTTGTAGATCAAGGTGGTGGTTTGTTTATGGATGGCATTGATGATTTAGAGTAAAAAAGGTTTGGATATATGAGGCATTGGATCGATGGTGATGGGAATCAGTAGCATCAGCAATTTGTTATTTTGTTTGGAATGATGAGATGAGGTACCAGTTGTAGTCGTAGGAGTAAGGTTTCACCAAGATTCTGGGGATTTTGAGAGGCCTTGGTGATGGAGGATATAGGGTTGTTCAAGCAGTGTTGGCAATGGTTTCGGTCGCAGAAGGACACCGGCTGGCGTGCTCGAACCGTGGTGACTTGTTGCCGTGACAGGATTGCTATGTTCTTTGAACGGCATTGGCCTATGGTGTGCCGGGGTTGCTGCAGATTTGGGAGTTTACTTAGGTTGTCATTGATTTTCTGGAAGGACTCTGCTCTGAGAGGCTTTCAGTCCTTCATTAGGTTTGGTCCTGTGATGCTTCTGCTTATAATGTGGAGCTGCTTTCTTAGTCTGACTTCGATGTATTGCCTTGTATACGTGCTTGTTAGTATGGTATGTCTTTGTCTCAACTTGTCTAAATCTTCATTCTTTCAGTTATGGGTTTCTGATCTGCGTGTCAGTCTGTTATCTAGCTATTTATTTTTGGGGCAAATTACACTAACATATGTTGAGGTTTAATGAAATTATACTTGATACCCCTTTCATTTTTTAGCAGTGCTTTGATCTTCCCTGATCTGTCTAACTGCATAAGAAGTTAAGGGAGATTCTGTACTAGCAGTAGGCATATGGAGTTGCATTCTTTTATAAATTTAGGGGGCTTGTGTAAGGTCAAAAGAGGGTGGAATATCAAGTGAAATTTTGCTACAACTTAGGGGGTGTAAGTGTAATTTGCCCTTATTTGTTCTTTGTGTTTTTGTTATACCTACTTCAGTTGGATAGCAGTTTTAGAGTACTGGCAGTTAGCTTATCATTTAGTGGTATGATTGAATGGCTTTTTACAATTGCGTTATTGGTCGTATTGTAAAATATAGCTTGGTAGAAGGAGCTCACTATTGTATTTTAGTAGTCATTCATAAAATGTCGGAATGCTCTATAAGAATTTTATGATAAAATTAGGTTTCAAGCTTTAGGTGGTGGTGATTTTTATTAAAACAATATTCTCAAAAAGTGAACTACAGGTGGTTGTCTAGATGTTAACGTCAACTAATTCAGAATTATTTGGTTGCATTGATTTTTGTTTCTTCTGTGGAGGAACGCATTGATGGCATTGCTTTTTACCAATATTGAGTCTTTTGCAGAACTTGCATATAATGACAGAAATAGAAACATTATTATGGATGAAAGGGGTTTATACATTTTCCTGGCATAAGGAGCTAAGCATGATGATCAATCATTGTGTCCATCTAACATCATATTTCTCAATTACTAACCCTTTTTACCTTTATTTGAATTCATTTAAAAACATTTATTTATACAAAAAGGTGCCTTTTAATAGCAAGTATGTAAATGGCATTGTTCAGTCTCTTGGTTCTGTTAGCATATTGACATTGGTTTTGCCACCTTAAATTTGGAGTTGTAGTTGTTCTGTATTTGGTTTGCTCGGTTCAATTTAGTAACCAATAATTTATACATTGCTTCTCATAGTTTGATTGAATGCTTCAGGGTGTTGCTGGAGTTGCTGTCCAATACTTAGGATATACTCCTGGGCTTTTTATTGTCGGCCTTTTTGCCATCCTTATTTTGTGGATGTATGCTAACTTCTGGATAACTGGAACGTTACTCATAGTTGGAGGTATGGTATTCTTCTTGCTTTTAGCATTGCACTTACATTCTCCTAAGAACCTGAATAAAAGAGGAAAACACTTTTTTTGTAATGTATACACTGCTATCAATCTCTTCATACTGAAGGAAGTATCTTTTAGTTCTGTTTATGATCCCTATCAATTGTCATATTTTCTTTAGTCGAATGATTAATTTCCCCCTATTCAAAAGGCTTGGCCTTATTTTTACCATCTGCTTGACTCTGAACTGTGTTGTTGGCTATTATTACTCACTTCAGTTGACATTCTTTTAAGGGCAATGCAGGACTTCCATTGTTGTTGAATATTTTACCTTTGCAATCCTGAAAATTTGTTTTCAATTATACACTTGCAGGTTATTTATTCTCCCTGAATCATGCACGTTTGGTGGTATTAGTCGGAACTATATATGCTATATATTGTGTTCAAGTACGAGTTGGATGGCTGGGTGTTTTTCTTGCTCTAAACCTTGCCTTCCTCTCGAATGACATTTTGAATTTTCTTCTCCTATGGTTTGATAATGTGAGTGAAAGCTCGCATTCTGAAGAGCATAAGCAATCAGAAACAGTTGTGGAAGATGACTTCTCTGAAGAGTGTGAATATCCTATCCCTACTGATGAACCTGAGAATTTGCATTCATGTAAATCATCCAGTAAACCTGCTCTTACCACAGCAGTTGTTGATAACAAGAAAGAACTTTCTGTTAACAAAATTGTCAGAGAACAAGAAACAACAAGCTCAAATGATGAAATGAAAAGGATATTGAAGAGTCTGAATCATTATGATGCCCTTGGATTTAGCCGGCACAAGAAGATTGATGCAGCAGTTTTGAAAAAGGAATACAGAAAAAAGGTATTTGTTTAGTTTTATTTTTCTTTGTCTATTTTTTTTATTAATTATCAAAAAATTTATTTAAGCTGCTGTTATGTGTTGAAGCAGTATGTGTTATTATGTATAGGAAATCACATTTGGACATAAATTATATTGTGTTTACTAGCTTACTTTATAAGTGCTTGGTTTGTCTTCTGTTTTCATTTATTAATTACAAAAAATGTCACTGTCGTCATTTTGTTTTCTGTTTTCAGCATTTACTTCTCAAAATTTTGAAATCAGAAACAAAATGATGAGGGTTATTTGTAACTAGTAGTTAAAACGTTATTTGTAAATGAAAGGTTAAAAGGACTCTCTTATGTGCTGCTGATCATCTGATGTTTCATATGGAATATTCCCATGTGTAGGCTATGCTTGTGCATCCTGATAAAAATATGGGCAGTTCTTTGGCAAGTGAGTCATTTAAGAAGCTTCAATGTGCATATGAGGTAAAGTTTGAAGTATACTGCAGAGCTTCTCTTATAGTTGATATAAACAAACATTTAATGCTTATTTGATTCATAATGTGTAGAAAATATAACTTTTGCTCGCTTTGGTTCCTCTCATGAATTAGTTATTTGAAACTCCAGGTTCTTTCTGACTCCGTGAAGAAGCGAGATTATGATGAGAAATTAAGAAAAGAAGAAACCATGGCTAAAAGTGTCTGCCAGAGATCTCATAGTAGTTCATATCAGGTAAATATGGTAATATGATATTCTTGTAAATGACTAACCTATCTTCTCAGGTTCTGCGTATATATATGTACAGTCCCTACATTTTATAAATTGTTGTTTTGATTTTTGAAATCAAGAATCTCTGTTGGACAAGAGTCTCCACCTTCTCACATCTACTACCTTATTGAGTGAAATTAATGTTTTGCATTGTTTTGATAAAAGGCCTGGTTGTTTTGACCAGAAAACTAATGATCTGGTCCAATGTCTGGTTTAAATAAACCCCAGAATCGGCCTTAAAAAACTTGTTCACAGTGGGTTAGTGAAAAATACTTGATATGATGTTTTAACGTTTGAATTTTAAATCAGTTTCTTGACCAGTTCCATAACTGACCTGGTTTTATAAACATTTGTTTTTCACATCTCTTAGAATTTGAATTTTTACCCCTATAATATTGTAAACCATAATGTTATGACAGTGGCTTCTGCTTTTTAAAGTTGAAAATTCTAGTTTCTTCTATCTGCTGTCAACTTTTCAAATGTTAAGAGTTCACTTAAGGACTGTAACCAATTTCGCAATATAAAATAGGAAAGAATGAAGACATTAAATAAGATATATGATAAATGCAGTGTTTATTATAAAAATAGTGATGATACATGTGCTGTGTTCTCCTTAGGATAATGCTGATTATCGTTCCGAAGAGTCCAGACGAATACAGTGCACCAAGTGTGGGAATTCACATATTTGGGTATGTACCAACAGGAGTAAGGCCAAAGCGAGATGGTGTCAGGTCAGATTTTTTTCCCTTATTTATAAAATTACATGTTTTTCTATTTCTCTCTATTGAATTCTTACTGTCTTCTAAATTTTGCCACTTCTCTGGAAACAGGACTGCTGTCAGTTTCATCAAGCCAAGGATGGAGATGGATGGGTTGAATATAAAGGGTCTTTGGTTTTTGACAGGCCTCAAAAGGTAGATTGGTCATGGCAAATAATTATGTTAAATTAATGTTAGATTGTTTGCATTTTTCTGAATCATGATATTGATATTGTTTTCGTAGGTGGAGATTCCACGTGCTTTTGTTTGTGCTGAAAGCAAAATTTTTGATGTGTCAGAATGGGCTATATGTCAGGTCAGTATAACATTAAAGACAGCATTTTTTATTATTATTTACTCGATTTAGTGGTTAATCTAAAGTTTCAAAATTAGAGAGTCAAAACTCAGAACATCTTGGCAATAAAAAGGTGAAACGTGCAATATAGGATTTCATCTTAAGAATGATATGGAGGAGTGAGAATCATTCAGTTCTTTGATGTATTCAAACTGATATTGCATTTTTGGTAACTGAATTACAGAATTCCAGATCAGCTTATTAAGAACCCTTATCTTGAGTTTTTGACAATGAAGATTTATTGGGTCCCTTGTATTTGGTCCCTTTGTTGGACTTGTGGCAACAAAAACCTTTCCGTGTTGAAAAGAATTGATTTTTACTCCACTTTATGTCTTGCAGGGAATGGCTTGCAGGCCAAATACCCATAGACCCAGTTTCCATGTAAACATGGTTGGCTTGGAGAAAAACCAGAGAAGCAACTCAAGTAGATTCCCAAGGGATTTTGATGCTGAAATGATGGATGAAGATGAAGAGGCATTTGACCTGTGGCTTGAGCAGGCTCTGGCATCTGGTCTCTTTTGTGAGTCCTCCAAACGCAGGAAGAGTTGGAGTCCATTCAAATTGCATCAAAAGAAAGGGAAGAAGCAATGGCGAAGAACATCATGCTGAAGCCGAAGAAAGTTCATTGTTCATTGCATGTCCCCAAGGGATTGAAAGGAGTAAACATTATGTTGAAGAAAATTGTGATGCCATTGGTGAGATGTAGCAAGAAGGATTGGCTAGCAACAACAGTGAAAAAAGGTACCTTGTGAATGAAAGATGGTGGTTAAATTAACCAAAGTTAGCATAGTTACTTAACCACATTCCATATATGTAGTAGTAAGGTATTAAGAAGTGCAAAAAATCCTTGATTTCTAGGCCTTTTCCTCATTGCTCATTTGCTCCTTCAGGTTGACATGGATCTGTGTCTGTGTATCCTTGTTTACATTTGAAGATGCTCTCTTTCAGGGTTACCAAGGACTACTACACTCACTTTTGCTCCTTTGTAAATACACCTAATAAAATTTCTCATTTGGTAAATGCTTTTTCATCACCATCCATTTTAGACTTGTGTATCATATCATCAATAACCTCATTTCTAAATATTTCACCCTCCATCTGTACTATTTCATCACATTTATTCTTCAAAAAATCTAATCCTTGGACTTTGACCTAAAACACAAGTTAATGATGGATTCATTTTTTCATGATCTACTTATTAGGTGATTCAAATTCATAGAATATGGATCATAAGATGTAGTATGATGCTTTTCTTATTCAAATTCTCAGTTTCTTTTATTCAGACCACTCTTATAGATTAAAACAGTAAGTTCCACAATGGTCCAAATTATCATTTATATTAGCTGCATAATCTAAATTTAATTAATTTCGTTTCATTTAGAGACCCACTTAAAATGTTTTAAATAATTGGAGACTGATTTAAGAACTAAACTTTATTCAAACACGAGTTGAGTGAATTATAGAACTCACGTGGTGTGGGACCTCTCATTTTCTCATTCCCAAAACATAAGTTCAAATTTACAAGTTCCGAAAGAGGATGAAAATGCACTGATTTGACTTTAATTTCTAGTTGTGTCTATTGTAATAATAATAATAATAAAGATTTCTACTATTCTAGGAGATTGGTTTTCGAATATTTGATTAAACAATAATAATTTTCTTATTTAAGATTTATAAGATATTACTTGGATGGTTGAGTTAGATTAATTGATATAAAACTTTAAGCTAACTTAATTTACATGATGAAGAAGGTGACTTTTTATTTAATGGAAATATAATCGAAATGAATAATTTTTGTGTCGGTTTGAAGATGCATTGGATCTGTATAACACTGTCTAAATTTAATACTCACATGTAAAATTAAACATATCACGTGTAAGCCACTCCTCTCTTTTTTTAAGGATTCATTTCTACATTTATCTAAATTAAACAAAAATCATGTCTAAATTTTTGTGTTTTCTGATCCTATTCTATAGATGTGTGGTTGGTGTTTTAAAATGTAATACTCTTGCTAGACCTGAAATTAGCTTTGCAATCAAAGTTTATCAATTCATAAAAACTCCTCTTTATACTCATTAGGTTGTCAAGAGATTTTTTCCATACCTTAAAGGCATTATCTCTCATGGTCTTCTTATGAAATTTGTTGTTGTTGGAAAACTCCCTCTCTCTCTCACTACTATATGCTTACTAGGCATTAGATATTAACGATTATGGATCCACTTATGATTTTGCTATTTTTCTAGGTCCTAATTTTTCATGGTCCCACAAATGACAAATTATAGTTTAGTCTATCATAGGCTGAATATTGGAGCATTGCTCAAATCATAATTGAATTGGATGCACAAATTGTTACAAAAATTTTATGTTCCCTTTTCTACTTCTGTCCTACTTTGTGATAGTCAGAGTTAGTAGTCATTTTCTCATACTTTTGTTGTTCACAGTAAAAAAAAACATATGAAACTAGATGTTTTTCATGACAAAGTTCTCTCCAAATAACTTCAAATCTATCATATTCCAACCTTGGATCAACGGATGAATTTGGTGATATAAGCCTCTTTCTTCAACCAAAAATTTCTTCTACTCAAAGACAAACTCAATATAATAGACATTTCTCATATCTTTCCCCTGAGTTTGAAGGAAGCTATTAGTATATATTTGAATAAAAAAAAATAAGATTTTCTTTTCTCTCTTTATAATTTTCTATTTATTTGGTATTTCTAGTTATCACTTTGTTAAATTGGTCTAGGATGTTTTTTATCCTTTTGTTTTCAAGAATAACTTCTATAAATGTCATCATGCACTTCTATACATAAGATATAATAAAAAATATCATTTTTTTCACAAAATAATATTTTCTTTTTATATTTTTAAACAAAGATTTATTTATCTCATATTTTTAATAAATGATATTCACTTTCTTTATTTATTTAGAAAAGTATTTTCTTTTTAAATTTTATTTATAAAAAGTTCTTTAATTTTCATTTAAAATTTTAACTTTTCACAGTGATATAGTTTTATATTTGGTCTCTTTCTTTTCCAACCACAAGCAACAAAAATACACATATGTAAATCATATAAAGAATAAAGATATACTTGATAATGGAATTATCAATATGATCTTGAACTTTATAAATAAGGACTAAAAATGTATAATTTTGAAAAACTTAACACTTAGATCCATTTGTTTGAAAGAAAATGTAGAGTTAAAAATAATTTAAAGAAATGAAGAAAAGAACACATTTCTTTATTTATAAGAAAGTGATAATTGTATCTTTCATATTTTATTTTTCACTAAGATATATATGGATAATTTTATAATGATATGTTATTTAATTTTAGTTTATTATTTGTTATTGAAAATGAAAAAAAAAATCTTTTGATGTCACTTTCTCTAAAATCATCAAACACATCTTTCATTCTGTTTAACCTTTCTTTATTTTTGTTTCTTTTCTCAGATTTTATTTTCTTCTAATGAAGAATATAAATCAAACTGCGTGCAGTGCATGTTGCGTAATCAACTTAATTAAAATTATTCTTTAATCTCAGAACACAGAACACAAAACACAATCACGAATGTGACAAAATTGCATGCGTAACTAAATAACAATAACAACAATAATGGAACAAAAAATAAGATGAAATGAAGCAAATAAAAGAAGACAAAAAAATAATTGAATGTAAAAGCATGGGATCTGAGACTGAGACAACAGACATAGAGAGGGGAGAGAGAGAGAGTTAGAGAGAGAGAAAGAGAGCAGAGACACCGTTCGGTGCTCCGCTGAATACGGTTGTTGTGGCCCCTGCGCTCCGGTGAGTGACTACTTCGATCTTCTTTTTTCCATTTCCTCCAACTTGATCTTCAAAATAATATTGATATTCTGCCCCTTTTTAACTTCATAGCTGCTCCATTTGTTTGTTCCACCCCATTATCAATTTTTGTTTTTTCTTTTTAAATTTTTAATCTTTTTCGCTTTTGCTGAATACCCATCAATGATTTAGACCCCTGGTACTGTTCAGGGAAGATGCAGACTTCAGAATTTTTGGTGGGTCGAGTTGTAGAACTTCAAAAACCAATGTTTATGCTGGAGTCTCTGAGAATAGACCTGAATAGAGTTTAAATAGTTGTAAATAGAGAAGTTATTAGGTTAGGGATAGTTGTGTGATTTTGTATTTACTGCGGGAGAATCACATGTATTATGAATTTCCTGTACTAGACCTTATGTATTCTATTTAAGAGCTATTGGTCTTCTGATAAAAGTATCAGAAAAACTTTTTCTGGCAGTTTATTTAATGCTCAGATGTTTGTTGCTTTGCACAAAAAGCTTGTGACTTGCTTCGTTTTGATGGGTTGGGTGGTCTTTGATAGCAAGTTTGCAAATGGATTTTGCTACCTTGTATCGATATAATGGCCTGCCACTTTTTTGCCTGTGTGGCTGCGCCTAAACAGTTTGACATGTTGGAAGATCACATAATGTTCTTTTTGAGCTTTGTTTAATTGTAAAGTAGTTGCAGTAGATGACTTGTAAGCTAGACAGCTTTTCTCTGATGAAGCATTGTCCATTGGAAACTCCTTTATTTTGATTAGGATCATAGGATGTGTGTCTCTACATCCTGAAGAGTGGTTATCAGCGTGGAGAAGTAAAGCTAGATAAAATAAAATTATAAGAAAGTTTTGTAGTATCATTACATTAGAGTATGTATCACTTGCTAAAGACTGAGTTTTATTTTCCTTGTGAACTTTGATTGTTTTCTCTCTTTTTTTTTTTAAATCACATGATTACAATTGAATGATGATGATTGCATGTTATCCAAGGCATTTATTACCGGTTGAGCTTCTTAGTGTTAGCAGTTCTCATTTTGTTGACTAGGTAGGTTTAGTTTAATGGAGTTTCCGGCAAATATTTCTTCTGTCCCACTTATGTCCTGTGAACAATTATCTTACTTTAGCTCAAGGGTTTGAAGACTGAACTGATTTATCTCTGTACTATAACTCTATAAGTATAACCAGTCTTAGTTTACGATTTTTTTAAATGGAGGAGATACGTTTGAAGTACTTTCCAAACAGGTTTTTCCTCTTGTTGAGTTATGTGGTTCGATCATCTTATATTTGAAGACAATTTATGCCTCTTGGAAAAATTCCCTTTTTGAATAAACAATTTTGTTTTCAATGTTAGATTGATGTTTTTTTCTCTCTGATTTCTGAATCATTATTCATAAGCTGAAATTTTTTTATTAACATGGTCTATTGTTGTAACTGCAGCTTTACACTCAAAAGGACTTCATGTCTAACATAGAGGGTAACAAAGATCTCAGACAGATGGACGTGGATGCATCTAATGAGTCAGCTAACACCATGCCATCATCCCAGAAGCAGGTACTATTCAGATTTTGCCTTTTAGCATTCTTAAATTAAAATTTTGACTTCAGATTAGTAATCTCTTTACTGAGGATGAGCCTCTTGACACAATGGTAAGTTTGTAAGAATTTCTTATTTTGTGATGAACAATTTGTGAACCTTGTAGGAGGAAGTTGTAAAGAAAAAATATGGAGGAATGCTGCCCAAAAAGCCGCCACTCATATCTAAGGTGTGTGCATGTGGATGTTTCTGTGTGTAAACTTTGTTTGTCACTTAAATTATGAAATCAAGGTGCTCATGCCCATATACAGCGATCAATGCTCATTTGATTTTTCATCTAAAACTCAACTTTATGGTAGGACCATGAGCGTGCGTACTTTGATTCTGCGGACTGGGCACTTGGAAAGGTATTTCTGGAAAATACACCTCTATAACTTCATTGAATCTTTCTTTTCATTTTTCTGATGCTCTTCTGTGCCATTGCATGAAACAGCAAGGTGGTGAGAAGCCTAAGGGACCACTTGAGGCTCTTCGGCCTAAGTTACAGGTACTTAAGAAAAATTAAACTCAGATAATGTTTATTTTTCTATGGTAACAAGCTTAGTTATAACTTGTGATTTGTAGTGATATGATTGTGTTAACAAATTGGTTGGTAAAAATTCTAGATTAGTATAAATTGAAGCAGAATAATATGCTATGCATTTTAGACGATTAAATTTTGATTCTGCCATTTAGTTATGACTCTGAGATTTGGACCTGTACTTGCTATATAAAAAAGCTTTAGTAGCCTTAACTGTTTTGGATTACAATCAAAATAAATGGATAATAAGTTTAAGATTAAAAAATCAAGTTGATAATTTCCTCGCTCTTGTTTAAACAAACTTTTATCAATAGGAGAAAATATGTAGGTAAAATCAATTGAGCTTCACATAGAAGTTAAAATCAACTCAACCCTTTTTTAGTTTAAAAAAAATTATGTTGATCTTAGCTTTTTGAATGCTCAATGAATTTCACCTTTTTATTTTATTTTCACACAAGTTCTTATAGACATGTTTATTGAAACAAGATCATGGTTACTTATTTTTAACAATAACATAAAGGGTGCTGCTCCATAGCTTCCCTTGTCCTTTACTATTCCCTTTCTCTACCAATGGTTTCAAAGTGAAATGAACCAAATCTGTAATCATCCTCCAATTTTAACAGAACAAAATTATGGCTTGTTTATTCAAGTTTTTCTTAGAAAAAGTAATTTTTAATTTAGTTTTTTGAGAGGAAAAAAAACTCCACATATTATTTCATAGTCAGTCCCATGCCTGGGTAAAGTTGTGTTAGACCTTGGCAACCAAGGGGCAACTCATTGATACACCAGACATGAACCTCTATCCCCAGGGGGTATTAGTTTTTTTTAAATAAGATCAAAAACCAAAACATGAATAAAAGGGCATTTTAGAAAAAGAGTAATTAATGCATGATTCAACTACAAAGGGTACAGAGGGGTTTTATAAGAAGGGACAACAAACTTTCTGAAAAGGGTCTTATAAATAAGATCAAACTGAAGGCGCTTTCTTTCAAATCTTATCCTAATGCACCTTAAATGCGCCTGCTATTTTCATGTGATGTTCATGACAAATTTCTACTTGGTGCTTCTGTTTTTCAGCCGACACAGCAGCAAACACGTTACCGGAAATCTCCTTACGCTCCTTCAGGAGAAGGTATGTTGTGCTTTGATAGCTTGCTTTGTTCAGTTGAGATGGCTAAACTTATATGTCCCTCCTCCCTTCTGTCTCTCAGCATCATGAAAATGAACTAACTAAATTGTGATGTTATGTCCTTTTCAAAGAAGGGGGAAGTGTTCCAGCTGAGGATGCACCTTCCAGCGAGTAAGCAGCAATCAGTCTTTTGATGATGTGCTGACTATTGTTCTAATACCTGAGTGAGTAGTTTTCACTATTTGTTGTTTCAACAATAAAGGAAGTTTATCATGTATTCATATTAGCACAAGACAGAATATTTGACATGAATGTAAGCAATAGACATTTACTTGGGATTATGATTTTGTGTTTTGCTTTCTCCCCTCCCATACCACCCCACCTTTCTCTCTTTATTTGTTTCTTTAATATAAAAGGTGTGAAAGATTTAATTTAAACTTGGTTTAGTTTCAGCCCTACATGAAAAACTTGCACATGTTTGTGTTGCAGTTCAGAGGCTACCTAAAGATCTCTTTTTGTAACTTTATGCATTGAACTGCTGCAATTTCAACAGTGATACAAATATTGTGCATACAATTAGTCCCTATTTATAAACCTATTCATGAACCAATCCTTTTCATTTATTAATGTCATGTTAATTATGGTTCTTTTACTCATTGTTTTCTGGTTTAATCCTTATACTAAAACATTTGCATTTCATTTGGGTCCCTCCATGTAAAACACTCTAGATCCTTCCACATTGTTTTTCATTTTGATTCCTACATGAGAAGTTCTCCAATATATGGTGCCTACCCATGACAAATATTCTCCTTTTGATCTGTACATGAAACATTCTCTGAAACCATCAGTGACAAAGTAAAGTAATTTTTATTATATCTAGATTAACATGTTTTTGAGTTTTTCAATTTTGGGGTACTATTTCTTTTTTACCTTTTCATTAAAAGGTTTCCATGTCTAGGTGGAAAATGTTATTTTAGACCCTCATGATGTGATAAAAGGTGTATTAGTCAATATTTGTCACTTGAATTTAATTGGTTGATATAATTTTTAAAAAAATTATTACATTTTTGTTAACTCCACATTGTTTAAAATTATTTTGGTCATCTTCACACAAATGTGATCAACAACAATCTATCACAGCTGACTTTAATCTTTGGAAGGTTGTAGTGTTCATTTGTTACTTTGACTCTCTTTTTATAAGAGTTTTCTTTGAAAATTTTGAAATATAAGAGTTTTACATGACACTTGTCACCACTCTCTAGCAATAAGGACCATTTGGAGTTATTGAACTTTTGATTGAAATTTTGAAATATGAAAATGAAGTGTGAAAGGTTGGTATTTTTCAATAAGTTCACTGAAAATGCAACTAATAATGACATTTTACAAAATTAAAAGAATAACAAATGAAAACTATTAATTGGAGAGTAAAAATAGAATGTCCCCATTTTGGAGAACTAAAACATATCTAAATCTTTAGTAAACATTAAAAAATAAATAACTTGTTAATAAATTAAATTCACAATATTAAAAGACTAAAAACAAAATAAAAATGATTAGAGTACTAAAATAAACTTCTATTTGAAAAGCTAAAAATATATTTAAAATAATAAATAAAATTGTACGTTGATGTTTTCTCCGACAATAGTTTGATGTGTTTTCCAATTTGATTGGATTAAATTAATAGGGATTATATTTTAAATAATAACTTATATTAATAATAAGAAGCTAAAAAATAAGTTAAACATTAATTTTATTAGCCTTGTTATTAAAATAGTTTTTAGAGCGTACTAAGTTCTATATAACATAAAATATACAAAATTAAGATAATCACTTTATAAGAAGCTATGCACTGTAATGATTAAAAAGTTATTTTAAAATTTATGCTTAGTTACAATTTTAATCCTTATGTTTTGTAAAATTCCCAAATTGTTTTTCTAAATTATTTTCATATAATTTTAATTTCTCAGTTGATAATTAAAGTAAAAATTGAATAAAGTTACCGACAATTAAATATAAAAGAATAAATATCGCATAAATAAATTCAGAATCTAAAACTACAAATAAATAAAAATTAAGAAACTAAAGTTACAGGAAAAAAATTGAGTAGTTATGAAGTATTGGAACTAAATTTTAAATGGTGATGGGTGTTGGGTTCGGCTCTCTGAATTTTGAAAAGGCAAATCCCTGCATCTTCATTCCTTCTCCCACCATCTCTGTATTTAATTTTTTAGTTTCAAAAATACATTTTTAAGTTTTTTTTTTTCAAAAATACATTTTTAAGAATGATACATGGTGTAATGTTTTCTTCTTCATTTTCTTCTTATTTTCAAGTTTGATGGAACACAGGTTAAGTTATTTTTAAAAATAAGGTTATAATTAATTTTTTAAAAATTATTTAAAAAATTTAAAAAGGTTAAAACTGATGTTTTAAAATTAATATGGAAATGGAGGGAAGGAGAATTTGACTTTTGAAAAATGAATGAGTGGTGGAGTCACATTAATTACTATTAGTATTTATAAATATATTTTTTTAAATGATAAAAGTATATAATTATAATTATAATTAAGTAAAAAAAACAAGATAAGTATTTTTGAAACAAAGTTTTACGTATTTATGAGTTCTGCACTTAATTCATTTTTTTATGAAAAAATACTTCTTTCCGGAACAATATTGACATAAGTGAATAATCAAATTTACATGTTACTACAAATTTTCAAAAATTATAATAAAATAACATCTATTTAATTTTGATTTTTTTATGGAGAATCATATTAACTAAGTCATAAAACTCTACCAAATAAAATGAATGTTACTATACTGTATTTTAGTAGATAGTAATTGATATATTTTGAATTATTTAGTTCAAGACTAAAATCATATTTAATAAATATAAGTGTAAATATAATTATATGTAGCTGTTAAAATAATAATTACTATAAAATTAAAAAGTTATTAACAAATAAATCGGACTCAAATCTTTATCGAATAAAAAACATTATTATCTCCATAAAAATTATAAAAAAATAAAATATTTCATCAAAATTAAGAAATAAAAAACTAGATATACTAAAAGAAGGGGTCAAAGGGTCCTGCAACTATCGCTGTAGTTTTGCCTCTGATACACCTTAGTTTGGTTTTGTGTATATACTTTCTAATAAACTTCTCAACCTAGAAGTACAACACACATTAAGATTTTATTTGAGAGATTATAATTTTTGGTCGAATAATGTGTGGAACAAATAAAATTTCATCTACTATTGCTAAAACATTAAGAAAAACACATTTTAAGAAATTAAAACATTACTATACAGCTTTTTCTTGTAACGAATGTAATATTTATTTATTTTCAAAAGATAAAAATGGAAAAACATACATGGGAACTAAAATTATAATAGTGCACTCAGGAGTGCAAGACTGGGAGTGAGATTGCCATTATGATTTTAGTCTTGAAGATTAAGCAATTGAGAAATAAAATTACAGATTTGAAGCTGGTTGGATCTATTCTAATCTAAAATGAGGTCTTAATAATTATATGCTAACCATAATAAAAATAAGGGGATTAACCAGCTTGAGAAGATATTCAAACCATTCCCACAATTCGATTTATGCTATTTTGAGTTAGAAATCAATAGCTCACATTCTCTATTTAACCAACATCCATTTTCTCTAGTTCAAAGATGCTTTTGATGCAATCACATTTTTATTAAACTGCATGACAATACCAATCCAAAATCCAATATAATAGTGAAATTTATAGCATCAAAACTGACATAAGAAAAACCAGAATGGAGAAGCATCCGATTCATTAAAAACATAACTTAAATTTGGATGTAGGAACAATACTCATTCTCCGAAAAACAACTCAACCAAACGTTACACAACTTCCTCCAGGTCGTCAGTTTCTCCCATGGTTTCTAACATAGGAGTTGCGTGCTAACAATTTCTGGCCGGAAGTGAACCGATCACCCTGCAAAAAGCATACGTCAAGCAGATGAATCTTCCACATCCAACAAAACACTACAATCTACCATGTTGCACCATTATATTGCAAGCCTTACGACAGAATCAAAATGATTTCCTTTATGATGAAATTGAGAGCTCTTTATCAGACGAAACTTTGATCTTGTGTTGGCCATTTAAAAAAAAAAAAAAACTCAAAGCCAACAAATAAATACAGTAGAAAAAGCTCTCAAAGGTAATAAGTTGAATATTTCAATTGCAAACCCTTTTGCATCTTATCTATTATCTAGTGGCTTTTGAAAATAAAGTATGATGACATTCAAATTTATTAATAGATAAAAGAAGAAACTGCAATCTCAAGTCAGATGCCACATTAAAAAATAATAATAATATAAATATACCATAAATAATAAATAACTAAATACATTAAAACACAGATAAAGGTACGGATGTATATGACATTTTACAATGAGATTGAGTATAAAAAGCCACATTGTGAAAACGAGGTTAACTTCTGGCTGGATAAATGGTCAACTATTCTTATAGTGGATTGGCTTAGGATTCCTAATCACTTGCACAATAAGCTGGAAGCTAAGGTCGCACACTTTATATCCAACGGATCCTGGTCTATACCTGATGCTAAGGTGGGATTTCTAATCACTTACACAATACCCTGCCTCTCACTACTGTTGCAATCTCTGCTTTAATCTTACCTCCTTTGATATTGAGGACGGTCTTAAATGGAATGGTTCTGCTGATGGTATTCTCAGCCTCCAAAAACTAAATATAATTTTCTTTGATTCAGCTAACACTGAAGGGTACAGCACTGGTTTGGAGCAAATTTATTCCTCCTTTCCCTTTTCTTGTTTGGCGTATTTATCACAATAGGTTGCTTACAGATGATAGCTTGGTATGGTCATTGTTTCTTGCTGTTATCTGTGGGGGTAGTGGTGCTGCGGAAACTGTTCAACACTAGTTCTTTTAATGCACATTTTTAAAACGTCTCTGGGCTTGGCCTGGCAGCTCTTTCCAGTACTACTTTTCTTATTCCATCTCTTCCATTCTATGTTTCTTGCAAAGATCCTGGTGCTCAAGCCAGACAGTAATACAGGTCTCTTTGGTGCCACAAATATATGGATAATCAGAAACAATATCTGCTTTGTTAACCCACGTACCATCCATGACAGAATTAAAAGCATGATTTATTGAGGTCAATCGGGCTGGCAACTGTTGTACTGGTTGTATGTAATCCAACGTGCAAGAATTCATTATTCTTAAAAGTTTTGTAGTGGATATAGATCCTAGGAGGACTGCATCATATGTTACTGTTTTTTGGCCTCCTCCTCCCAGTCATCAGTTCAAATGTAATACTGATTGGGTAGCCAAAGACTATCCTGGTGTATCTGGTTGTGGTGGAATATTTAGAGATCATCATGCTTCTATGTGGATTGTTTGCCATATTTAAGTGTTCATAATGCCTTTATATCAGAGGTGATGGATGTGATTTTTTACATGGAATTTGTAATCTCCAAAGGCTATACCATCTTTGGATTGTGGGGGAATATTTAGAAATCATCATGCTTCTATTGTGGGTTGTTTTTCATATCTTTGTGTTCTTAATGCATTTATATGCAGAGGTGATGGGTGTATTTTTTACATGGAAGTTGTAATCTTCAAAGGCTATACTAATCTTTGGATTGTGGGGGAATATTTAGAGATCATCATATTTCTATTGTGGGTTGTTTTTCATATCTTTGTGTTCATAATGCCTATATATGCAGAGATGATAGGTGTGTTCAATACCTCTATTATTCCTTGAGATCTTGGTAATAGATGGCTGGATTGTTTTGTAAGTAGTAATATTATTTGTATTCATTTTTCACATTTTAAAGGGTAATCATCAATATTTCGATAACTTGTTGAGTTTGGCATTATATCTCAGGATTATACTTGGTGGGATAATGTTTCTAGCTTCACTTGTTGAGAAATCTTCAGGGATAGGTTTTATTTATCCTTTTACACGGTTAGAATTAGTTGTGAACATGATTATCAAACTTGCGAGTTTTTACGTTCTCACTCGCCCTAGGCAAGTTGACTCAAAAACAAACTCGTTTTCGAAGCAAACTCGGTAAACTCACACGAAACTCGTTAAACTCAGTTGAACTCGCAAGTCAGCAACCGAGTTGGCGAGTTCAGAGGATTTTTTCTTTAAACCAAAAATGACCCGTTTCTGAACCCAAAGTCAAACAAACTCACCCTGCTAACATTAGGGTTTGTTTGCATTCTTTGTTGTTGTGTGTCTCTATTCCGATTGTGTTGGCGTTGGTGGTGGTGTTGGTGGTTACGTTTGTGGTCACCTATTTTTGTGTCTTTGTTCCGATCATCATCGTCTCTGTTCTGGTAGTGGTGGTGCGTAGTGTCATCTGGTGCATCTCTCTTCTATTTGGGTTTAGAGTTTGCTTGGCCAAGTGAACATTGGTAATTTGGGAGTGCACTGCAGAGTTACTTTTAAGCTTGGCCATATATGTGAGAGAACATTGTGAGTGCATCTGCAGAGTTTTTTATTTTAATTGAAAATGTTGGGCAGTTTTTTTTTTCAATTCAATTTTATTTTTAATTTCAGACAATTCCATTTTTTAAATTCATGTTTTTTAAGGTATGTCTAGGAGTGGATCAAATTCAGCTGGGGACAACCCAAGTGCATCCTCATCTATTAAAAATAAGTAAAGATGCTTCAGGACATAATGTTTCTCTAGGACCCATAATGTTTTCTAATATTTGTATTTATTTATTTGGGATACTTTGAACTTATATAATTCTCATTCACTACTAAATGTAGTTATTTTATTAGTATTGTGGACTTTTGTTTTAAGTACTTTAATTAATTGTATTATTGAAATATTTTTTCATACAAAGTAAACTTCTACAAGTTTATGGAGCTCCCACGAGTCTACATAGACTCACAAGTTTGATAACCTTGGTTGTGGGTCATGTGTGTTATCTATGCTCTTTTTTCTTGTACTTCTCTTTTTTTATGATATTCTGAGGTACTGCATATGATTGATGTTGTTTGTGGTGCCAACATAGTTAGCATTCTCACTTTTATTAAAAAAACATGCATATGGTGCGAGACTTTGATCATCATTAAATCCCACTTCAGATTCATAGGCCAAGAACTTGTCTTGGCTCTCTAACTTATGACATGAGATGTGAAAATTCTAGATTTCTCAGAAAGGTCACAACTCGCTGCTGAGGCAAATAATTCTTGGCAGAAATTTTGAAATGTGTTTCTGTATCTCTCTTATTTCACATCACTTTCACTTCATCAAACAATAAAGAATTTCACCTTGCAAAAAATTTCTCTGCTGACTCTAACATAGGGCACATTTCTTGTCTCTGATTAGCTAAAATTTCATACTTATAAATAGAATAGAATTAAATTCATAACTTCTAGTGTCACATTTTTAACATAAATCCAAGGACTGTTATATTTTTTAAAATGGGAAACACTCTAGTAAAAAATGAACATCTAAATATACTGTTCTCAATGATATCAATTACAAACCAGAACAAACCTTGCACATGGATGCCGCCGATTCTGATTCAAGAGTTTGGAGGGGAAGATGTCCAAGAGACTGGAAAGAATCCAGGGCATCTAAGGTCAGCTGCCAGCCACAAAGAGCCACACTACCCACACCAGAACTGGAGCAGGGATTATCACAACCAGCAGCAGCAACATCCCCATTCACCCAAGGACAGTGATCATTATGTAATTTGATTGGATCAAATTCAACACCTCCATTACTGTTGTCTTTGTAAGGAATTCCTGATCATTAGAGCCAAGTGCATTAGTTAATGAAAAAAGAAGAGCTGTCAGGACAGCATGGGGAAGGCAATGATGTAAGGTTCAGAAAAATTATTCAGTAATCAGTAAAATAAAAACATTATTATGAAAGAACAACTGAGTATAAAGGAGTAGAAATTTTGGGTAGAACTCATCAGCAGTAATTTAATTCAGAAAATTATTAGAAATTGTTTGAATAAATTGGGTAAAGCCATCTAAAAACTACTCAATAAGAGATTTGATAGTTACTGATTGAGTAACCACCATGAGACCTGTTACACATTATAAAGTTGAAAATATTATCTGAATAAGCAACTTGAGAATATATAGTAAGAGAAGAAAATTATTAATGAAAGTACCCCATGGCTGTGAATTTGTAACTCCATCAAGTCTACATGTCTACTATGATCACTAATAACAGTTTTTGCAGACATTGTAAGTATAAAATTTGGGTGTGTTTGGATTTTGGACAAATGGGATGGGAGAGGAAGTAGGAAGAGAAAGGAGGTCTGCTCTAAACGGAGGTCTGCTCTAAAAGGAGGGAGAGGGGTTAAGAGATTCCAACACCTAAATTGGGGGTAGGAAACAGAAGCCAAATTAATAAAAATTAACTATTACAACTGTATGTATCTTAGACTTCCTTTCAAGAGTCAGGGGGATCAAATCTTATTGTTCTCGGCACCTTTTGGTTGTTCAAGTGGCAAGGATTAGTTCCTTTTAAGTAAAATCTCGTATTTGAATCCTGTGAATAAAGAATATAAATTTTGGGAGAACATTGCTCCCTGCAACAGGTTCACTTAACTCAGATTAGGTAGGCTCAATGCAACTTCCCAGTTCCAAGGGCTTCCAACCAAAAAAAAGCTTTTGGAGGGAAAACATCCAAAAATACTAACAATATTTTTCAAAACATAAATATCTCTTGTAATAACTCCTCTATGTTCTCACTTAGTTATAACCATTTAGCTGGAGGAAAACGATTAGGGCCATAGATTTGATTCCAAAACAAAGAACACACGCATACGTCCTCTTTCCTTGTGAAGGTAAAATCCCCTCCATTACCATTTCGCAACAGCCCCTCACCCCTTCCCCCCAAGCTCTATCTAAAAGTTATTGCTCCCAGTAAAATAATCAGACATTTCAGATAAGGCATTCTGATATTTATAAGTTTGTTTTTGACCTCCGGGATAGTTCAAAAATAATTTGCCACAATTGAGTATAAAATAAAACATAACTAGAAGACAAAGTGATAAATACATTAGTAGTACAATGAGATATTCAAAATTCAAAAGGTAACAGATTTTACCATAACAGAAAATATCGGCGACCAAAAAAACCTTTTAAGAAGAAAATATTGGAAGTCACAATAGGTTATGGCAGAAGCATTGCAAACAAAAAATGCAATATATACCATAGAGATAATTAAAAAATGCAGAAATATAATGCAAAGGGGTGCTTGAGGCTAGTTTGGGCGCATTAGGTTTATTTTCTGATGTAGTTGTTTGGGTTTGGGCCAGGTTGTTCAGCCCAACCCTTTGTTTTTAAAAAAAATAACTATTGGGCTGGCCCAATATGCATTAGCCCAAAAATAGGAATAGATAGAGAGAAAAATTAGGGTTTTAAATGGCTAGAGTCAGGTTGGGTTGCCCTGACCCGAGGCTTATGCAGCTCCAAACCACCATTCCACGACACCCAAGGTAGCTGCTATGAGCCACCATGGCTGTTTTCAATAACATTGGATTTTACCAGTCCCATTCAGCATCAGAGGGAAAGCATATCTAAGGTTAAAGAAAAAAAGAAAGAAACCAAATAAAATAAATAAATAATCAGACATACCCATAACATCAGCATTTAAATGGCCTGATTCATGATATGCACCATCATCAATGTGAGATGCCTTCCCAGTCTGATTAACTTCTTCCTTGGATACTTCATAGGCAGAACATACAACAGCATTACAAGAAAGGGACGGATGGGCACCATTGTCAGGGCCTATCATCTGCATGCTACAACTGGTCTTCTCACCACTTTCAACAGATTCAACCTTGTTTGAAGCTATAATTTTTGAGCCACTATCAGCCCTTGCTATAGATTGAGACACCACAGCTTGACTATCCCCTTGAGGATCTTCCCGACTCATTTCCTCAGGCACAAAATCCCCAGTAAGTCCATGATAAGGCTCAAATTCACCAGATGGACCATGATTTTCAATCACTTCAGCAATTGGTTCAACATCACCTAAACTATCACCTCTATGAACTGAGACATCAGTCCCATGGATTTCAGCCTCATGACTTGCACCCATGCCCACACTTCCCCCACTAATACCAAAACTAGGTCCATCTCTAGCATGTGCAGTCAGTATCTCTGTGTTCAAAACTTCCCCACAAGCATTTGAACTGCTAACACCTGCCTCCCCTCCTGCCCTTTCTAAAAGTGGTTGGAAACAAGCACTCTGCTGTGCTTGATAGCTGCTATTTAGCTCTGATGCTTCATTCAAATCAACAGAAGGGAAATTGACATCATTAGCATTTACAGGAAAATTTTCAACACTTTCCATTGATTCATCATCTGAACTGTGATAAACTGTATTCATTGCAATAATAGAAGATGCTTGAGCAGAATCTCTGGTAGACATAACACCAATGGCATGATCCCTTTCTGGGATTGACTGGTTAGCAATATTTGCATCCAGTTCTATTTGAATACCCAAAGAATGGCTAGGTACAACGTCCGGAGAATTTCTTAAAGGAAACTGGAATGTTTCCAATAGATTAGTATCACGGACACGCTTTGAAGGGCCAGCAGAATACTGTTGACTACCAATGACTTCATTATTATCACGGTCAGTTACAGTTCTTTCAACACTGTCCACCTGTTGCACATTTAGATGTGGCCTGTCGGCAGTGGTTCCCCCATCATCCAACTTGCGTTTGCGAGCATTGGGGCCTTGTGATTCATAAGAAGCTGTCTGGTCACCAGCCTCACTTCCAGAAGGCCGTCCAATCATTAGATATTTTCCTTCTCCAGCATCTTGCACATGACCTGAGGTTGACGTCAAGTTTATTGGTGAACAGGATGGCCCACTAGACATCCTAAGACTTAAGTCTAAACTTTTATTTGATACAAGTTGTCTTTTATCAGATGTTGTAGCCTCATCACGGTCTCCAGTCCTCTCTTTTTCAACACCATCAGCAGCAGCCCATTCATTGATACCACTGGCTGCACTTATTCCTCGAGTTGATGCTATTTTCTTGCTTGTTTGAGGAGTATCAATCCCACAGGGAGCCAAATGAACTGGTCGTGGAGCTGTCAAGAAATCCCATACTCTAACTGTAGCCCCACATAAACTACAATCTAACAAAGGTGATCTAGACTCACAATTAAACTCTGAACCCAGTACATCATTGTCCCCAGTATCTTTCCTTGAAGAAGTTGAAAACTCCTTCTTGCTTGGAGCAGGATCTGGTGCAGAGCCTTTGGCTGGACCAGAGCTATACCCATTTTTTGCAGATTCAGCTGATTGTTCTTCACAGTCAAGTACGTTAGGAAGCCATCGTGGCTCCCATCCACAAAGACTTATGAGCTTCTGAGCCTATTGAATAGGAAAATTAATAAAAGGATGCACAAATAAACAAAATTGGACAAATTGGCATAAAATACACTTCAATAAATAATTAAGACAAAACAACATATCTTAAAAAATTCTTACATAAGAATATGGGTGACAGGCCTGTTCGCCAGTTAAGCCTGTTCCAGATGTATTTTCTGCTTTACAGCCCAATTCTCCAGCTGTCTGAATTTGCAATTGAGCAAGTAAGCGATCAATTTGAGGGCTATGTGTAACCCGCATAAGCTCAATTGCAGATGAAGATACAATTGGGAGGGAATAAAACTGCAAGAGTCCATCACACCTATCCTTAAAACCTCCAATTAGAGCTGAAGGTGAAGTAGGAGGAAACTGTACCAAGCTTTCTGGACAGCTATTGCCTCTCCAAGGACAGGTGACTTTGTGGCCTCTATCAAGCTGTTCAGAAAACTCTTCATTGGAGCCATCAGCTTCATCAAATAAAGGAGAAACAATAAGCAAGGCCCAGAAAGAAGCATTGAATCAAGTGGTATAAAAGTGCTTGTTTTGAATTACCCAGAAGATTAAAAAAAAGGAAGTACGAGATTAGTTTATTGAATATTAATTACAATTGACACAACAAAAAGATTCAAACTACACAGTGCAAATGCATCTATATCATACTCTAACACAAAAATGATAAAATAACAATCTCTAATACAATTTATCTAGTGGAGGTTCTAATGTCCAACAAACTTCCATATAACCATGCAACCCCATAGAAGTCTTAGGATTTGGGTTTCGGGCTTTCAACCTTACAAAATCAAATTGAAAGGTAAGGATTGTCCAAGATTCACAAGCTCTATTCAAACCACATATCTAGTGATCCGTTCTCTCATTCATTAAGCGAGAGGTACAAAAGAAATCACATTCACCTTTTGTTCAAAAGAACCAAGCAAAAAAAATTGGGCTTTCCTCTTTCTCATTGGTATTATATTTGAATAGAGAACCCTTTATTATGTGTCATTATGAATCAGCATTTTTCCATTCAAATATCTCTAAGTAACTTCTCTGAGAAAAATAAAAAATTGATAAATTATTATGAACTCTTCCATTTAGTTATGCAAATTAAGCATTATCAGTTATAATGGAAAATTAACTTTTGGAAGAGATAAGCCACACTTGAACCAACAACCAAAAATAATTCACTGCAACTAGCTGCCGAAATCACCCCACCCCCAGACACAAAATAACCATATATAAATTGCATCGCATTTCCTACAAAACTTACACAAAAACTTCACCACCTGGCGAAATCCAGGAAAAACACATACAATAATCTACATTATTAAGGCACATACACTTTGAACAGAACTTTAAGTTGGAAATCTAGCAGAATCAACAATCCCCATCTCCCATCATTAAAAAACAAACAAACAAAAAACTACATCCATTACAATTATAGACTCACCTTCAAAAGATGAAGCTGAAGGCACAGCAAAATCTAACTGAGCATGACATATCTCACACTCAATCTTAGCAACACCCACATTCACCCATCCTCTCTTCGCACAAGCCAACGACCCAGAAACCTGCAAAATGAAAAAAAAAAAAAAAAAAATCAGTTCAATTACCCCCCCGCCCCCAATTATCTCAACCTAATCGCTTCCATCGCAATTCAACCGTATCGAAGCCAACCTTGGGCAATTTCCCGACGAGCTTGAAGGTCGAAAGGCGGCGAAGCAAATCGCCGCGCTCCCAGGGCCGGCAGGAGGGAACCGAAGAGCGCTGCAGCACCGAACCGACAACCTCGCGCGAATCCGCACTGGATTTGTGGCGGCGGCGAGCATCTCCGTTGGCCGGAAACGCCGGCGACGAGGCCCCCGCAGAGCTGAGAGGAAGAAAAGAAGGAATATTAGGGAAAATTGAAAGGAAAAGGCAAAACCCTAGAAAATGGAGAGTGGTAAATGAAGTTATGGTGAAGAATAATTATGCAAATAAAAGGAGGAGGTAGAGTGAGAAACCCTAGAGAGAGACCTTGCAGCAGGTGTGGGAGGAGAAGAGGGTGGTTTGGGAAGAGAGAGATTGGGATTGGCAGAGGTTACGCCATCTTCGTTCATCTTTCAATTCGATGTGTTTTCTTTTCTCTCTCGCGTTTTGTGTTGTGCTTCTTCTAAGTCCCCTTTGGGTTTGGAGTTTGGACACACGTTCTTAACGTGACAAATAAATTCCTTCCACTCTTCCACTTGAGGGTGGGTTGTGGTGATGGGTCCCATTTCAACTTATTCCTTCTTTTCCATTTTTTTATTAGTAAAAATATAAAAAAAAAAAATATTTTCTCCCTTTCTTCCAAACAATTATAAAGAAATCAAGTAAAAAAAAATATGTTCTTTTAAAATATCATAGTTAAATAAAAAAAAATAGAAAACATATCAAATATATTTATATTGTAATACAATTGTGAATATAATGAAAAACAATGAGTTTTTCATAATAACAAGTACAACCAAATATTTCTCAAAAAATATCAACATTATAAGAAAAACATATTCTTTAAAGTTTCAAACCTATAAATAGTTTTTTTTTTTAATTTGACAACAAATGGCACCAATAACAAGCTAAATTGGTCATTTACTTTGGAGTTTAAACCTCACAATCAAGTGAAACTATACTTTAAGTATATTAAGGTTTCAAAAATATAAGCAAGTTATTATATTTGGAATTATGATATAAAAATGAAAATCACATTTAATACCTTTACATTAATTATTTAAAAAATAAAGTATAAATGAAGATATTATCTCACTTTAGTTGGTATCATGGGATCATTCATTATCATCAATATCCATTAAGGTAAAACACACTTGAATCAAGAGAAAGATTCATATCATAATTATTTTATTTCCAATTCAAGGTTGTTGATAAACATTAAAATGATGTTCATCATCAAATTTCCTAATTTTGTTCTTAAATTAATTATTTTTTGTGTTTAGTTAAGGATTGTTGATAGCTGTCGTTTTGCTGTCAAATTAATATGATTCTAGCGTAGACTTGTCTAACACTAGAGAGATGATAGTATAATCGTGGACAAATGTCCCCAAGTCGTCTCCCAACGAATCCAATAGT
>Ga0123342_1001999_pt1 | contig 34211 bp, 15 predicted proteins | sample Turbeawhitnodule_FD_89960 | JGI IMG/M metagenome (GOLD analysis project Ga0123342, IMG submission 89960) | Root nodule microbial communities of legume samples collected from Mexico - Turtle bean Mexico white nodule | ecosystem: Host-associated > Plants > Roots > Nodule | place: Mexico: Nepantla... | reverse complement strand
TAGATATCTCATATTTATGTAATGGGCTTAGCCCATATGTTTCTTTTTCCTATATAAACATAACCCTATGTGTTCAATATACACAAGGGATTTACCCTATTCTTTCTTTTCCTTTAATAAAGATCATACTTGATAAACATACTCTGAATTTTGAGCCCTTGTTATTTGATTTATCAAATTTATTTCTTGCAGCTTGCACAGGCAGCAAAGTCTCAGTTTTCCCATGATTACAGTGACCATCTTGCCATTGTGAGGGCCTATGATAGCTGGAAGGATGCCGAGATAGACAATGCTGAGCATGATTACTGCTGGAAAAATTTTCTTTCTCCACAATCCATGAAAGTTATTGATGCTCTTCGTGTGGAATTCTTATCCCTGCTCAAAGATATTGGATTAGTTGATAGAAACATGACCAGTTGCAATGCATGGAGCTATGATATGTATCTCATTCGAGCAGCTATTTGCTATGGCCTATATCCTGGAATCTGCTCGGTTGTGGTATGTTCTTCAACACTTCATAAATGTTATATGTTTATAGTAGATTTTCTGGTGTCATACTTTTGTCATGCGTATGGTGCAATTTCATTTGCAGCATAAGGATAACTCATTTTCTCTGAAAACAATGGAGGATGGCAAAGTGCTCCTACATTCGGTTAGTCCATTCAAATCATTATAATTTACTTCTGGCATTAAAACTGAATAAATACTTAAGTTTTATGTGCTATCTTTTGAGTTTTGTTTGTTGTTTTGATCCTGATTCAATGTTTGTTTTATTTTACTAGAATTCAGTGAATGCCCGGGAAACTATAATTCCATATCCATGGCTAGTTTTTAATGAGAAGATAAAAGTGAACTCTGTATTTCTCCGTGACTCAACAGCTGTGCCTGATTCTGTGGTACTTCTTTTTGGTGGGAGCATCTCAAAAGGTGATACTGTAAGTTCCTTCTGATTCTTTTAATGGTTCTCATGTTTAGTCTAATCGTCTATAAAATGTTAAGATTTCAAATTATCCTCTAGTTTTTAAACCTATGCTGATTTACGGAAATTCCTTTCTTTCTTGCAGGATGGTCACTTGAAAATGTCGGGAGGATATTTGGAGTTTTTTGTGAAACCTGCTGTTGCTGACATGTACCAGAGTATAAGGAAAGATCTTGACAAACTCATTCATAGTAAAGTAGGTGCAAATTGGTTTCATTCCTCTGCCAACTTTACCTTAATATTCGAGTCATGCAACTGTAAGAGGAAAAAGAAAACATTGAAAGTAGAAGAGAAAGTCATTTTTAAAATAATACCGTAATACCGAACCCTAATAACAAGCAGGGGTCATACCTGTCCTGCTTCAATAAAGCCTAAAAAATTGATTTTTCTTCACATCCACAAACCATTACTACTACCGCCAACACCACCATAGCGGTCATGAAAAAAAAACGTTAAATCTACATGTTATATTATAATAAATTTGTGACCAAGTTCTATACCATGCGAAACTAGAAGAGAAGGGAAAAACTTCTGGCATTGCAAGTGTGACTTCTCTGTCACTGTTCTCTTATTTTATCGAGAGCTTCACTAACAAAGTTCTTGACTAGCTAGCTGCACTGATGTATTCCCCCGGTCTTGAATGTAAAAAAGAAAAACCCAAGATAAATCTTAGAGGGAGAGTAATTCGACACTTGAATGCTTTGAATAGGAAGTCTCAAACCCTGTCGGAGGTAACCTATATTGCAATAGTATCATTAATTGTACTGATTTTATTTTAGAAATAGACATTTTACCTAAGCTACATTTTCTTGAAATTTGATATAAAAAATGAAAGAGGTATTGAAAATAAAACTCTAATTAAATAAAACTTGATATCTACCTCTGCAAAGGGCAGCCGCTGTAGCATCATCTTCTTTTGGTGGTTTTTGTTGGACCAACCTGCAATGATTGTAATTTCTATTTAAAATTATTGTTTGCAGTTACAATTCCCGCAGATGAGCATACACTCATTCCATGAGCTCTTATTTGCTATACGGTTGCTGATTTGCACTGACAAATGTGAAGGCAGATTTGTATTTAGTTGCCAGCTCCTTAAACCATCGATGATGGCATTGCAACAAACATTGGTTTCAAGAACAGACAGTGGACCCGGGGGTGATAATACTAAAGGTCAGCTTCAAACATTGCTGACACGAGCTGGATATGGTGCACCCTTCTACACCACTAAGCAATTGAAGAATAATGAGTTTCGGGCTACAGTTGAGTTTAATGGAGTGCAGATAATGGGCCAACCATATAGCAACAAGAAGAATGCAGAAAAAGATGCTGCGGCTGAGGCACTGCAGTGGCTTATGGGTAGCATACAAACAGGGGATGAGGATACCAATCACATGACAATGTTGCTGAAGAAAAGTAAGAAAGATCATAATTGAGCAATGAAACATGAAGATGAGCTTTATAGAATGAAAATATGGATCAAACTTAATACATATCTTGTTAACAAACAAACACCACCGCATCTTCAGCGAGCACCATGCTCGGGTCCTCGTGGTCAGTTTTGTTCCCAACTGCTTATCGCCATAGTTCCTTCCTCAACCCACCAATTGTCTTGAATAGACAATTGCAATTTTGTTATGCAACTGAGCAACATGGGCCTAATGCACCTGTATGTATGCACTTGTTAGGACCCTTTACCTATATCACCGAGAAAAATTAGAGGTGTATAATAATATAATATGTTAAATTTGTGAGAATTTATCTGCACGAAAATTATCAAGTATCATATTTTACCAATAAGTTGTCTTTTGTTTTTTTGCTTAGAAAATCTGTAATTTTCTTTATATATTTAATGCACACTGTCTATATAGAAGCATTACATTCTCCCATAAACGTTTGTTGTTTTATTAGAATCTCTTCTAATTGGCTTAATTTTACTTTTGGTCTCTCGAGGTTAAAATTGCACAAGTTCAGTATTCAAAGTATCAACCTTGTATGATTTTAGTCCTTTCATCAATCTTCCGTTTAACATATTTTATTGATGTCACAGAATGATAATGTGGGAGCTGATGTGTTGCCTAACAAATATGCTGACATGACTTAATTGCACTTTTGGTCCCTTATTATTGATGGTTGAGAGACCTAAAGTGTAATTTGTAATGGCCCTAAACTTCTTACTAGTCGGATAACAAATATATATATATATATATATATATATATATATATATATATATATACACAAAAATACTAGGACGAATAATATAATTCTCTTAGTGTGTGTTTGGATTGAGGAGTGGATGTGTGAGGATTTGAAGAAGTGGATGTGTGAGGATTTGAGGAAGTGGATGCGTGAGGATGTGAGAAGAAAGTGTAAAGAAAGTGAGGTTGTTTGAATTGAGATATGTTAGAGTGGATATGTAAGGAAAGTTTATGCGAGTTTGTGAGTGATATGATGGTTGTGAGAGAGTTTTTTTTTTAAGTTGTTAAATATTACTTTACAAATTTATCCTTGCTTATTAAATTTTTTTAATAATGAAATGAGTTATTTTTGTTTAAAAATAAACAACTTTCACAAATTTCGTAGATTTAAAAATTAAAATTATAAAATAAATATATATTAAATATAAATAGATATAATTTAAAAATTATAATTAGAAAAAAAATGTATTCAACAAATTAAATAAAAATAAAATTTCAAATAATTTCTTAAAATATTAAACATGCATTATAAAATTAGAAAATAAATCAAATCATATATAAATAAAAAATAATATTTTTTATTATTAAAAACGTTATAGTAATGAAAAAAAATATAACGTACTTAACAATAGAAAATAATTTCATAAAAAACTATTACCATATAAATTACTAACTCATAAACATAATAGTTATAAAAAAATATTAATATATACGTAACAAAAAATTAAATAAAAAGAGAACTTCAAATAATTTATTAAAATATTAAATATATACTATAAAATTATAAAATAAATCACATCTTATATAAATAAATAAAAAATACTATTTTTTTAATATTAAAAACCCTTGCAAATGAGGATAAATTTGGAAATAACACTTGCTGATGTGGCTGTCCCTCTACATCTCTTCATTTTGAGGGGAGAGGATATTTACTGTTCACAAGTATATCCTCTCCTCCTCTTCCCTGCAAAACCCTGGATCCAAACCATTGATATCCTCTCAGTTCTTTCCTTGTGAACAATACATCCATAGAAACAATCAGAGTCTTAATCTTGTTCCTTCTCCCTATTACAATCTGCAAAGTCATGTGTTCTACAAATTACGATCACACCATTACACAATACATTAGGATGAGTTAATGTAATGAATAGCAATTCTCTTAGAAAGTATACTATAAAACTAATTCAACTTCAGAAAAATAGCTTAGTAAAATAAGATTTGAATCCACTTATATATCATAATTTGAATATTTCTTTAGTCAATGTAAGAGATCTCCAATACACTTCCTTACATTGAGAACATCAAGAATGGGAATAGAACGTCCGATAATTAGTGGCATGATAGGTCTAATTAATGTCGTTAGGATAGACATTGATAAACTTTGCTATCATCTCTGAAAGTGACCTTTAAGCATAATTCAATATTATAAAATCGGTTTATTCGTGAGATTTACATCCATTTATATAGTATGTGAGATCAACAACAAATCTCAAATAACTATTTTCATATACACATATTATTAATACAATATTATCATTCCATTTCGTAAAGTCATATACATTTTCATGTTAGAGGATTGACATGACAAATCACTATTGAATCATTTTCAACCAATATGAAGGACTCAAACTACATATCAAGTTTATTATAATCTAGTAAAAGAATAAAACAACACAATATTCTGAAAACTAAAAGCTCCCCTTTAGCTTGCGAACTCTGATCTTCTTGTCTTCTTGCTTTACTCCCCTTAGCTTGATATTCCTCCTTTTGGGAGATCTTCAACTCTTCTTCAAACACTCCCCTTTTTTTTAAGCTGCCCTCTAACTAGGTCTCTCCTCTTTGAAATTTCTTTCTTACTAGTTCTCCCCTTTTTAAAGTAGCATCAATATAGACAATTCACCAATCAACCTTCTCCATATCTTCATCATTAGATGAAAGCACCATTGAACCTATAGAGATTGATGGTAGCAGCAACTTAGGTCTAAGGCCTAGTAGAGATGTGATAGCTATTCACTTGGTGATTTCCCGAAAGGCTTGATCACAAGCTTCTAGTGTTGGTTGAAGCATTACACTAGTTTTCTCTAAGATGGCCTTCAGAAGTAAGTTCTCACTAAGGAGAACAAACATTTGCCTTGTTATTACAGGAAAGAAAATGAATGAACATGAGGGAAGGACCACGGTGAAAGTGTGTAGAGTCTGAATAGCATAAAATTACAAGTTCTTCATTATGCATAATTGAGCTTGTGATGGAGGAAACAAAAGATTCACAAAGGGGATGCTTGCCAACATGTGGGTATGAGCAAAAGACTTCTCTTTAGGAGACATTTTGAAGGTATGAGCAGACGATGCATAGAAGCATTAAATCCGTCTGAGATCACTAATTGACTAATGTTTTGGCTTTGTATCAAATAGATTGAGCATTTCCAAGCATGTTGAGTTGATAGGGAAGTTTTGTGCAAGACAGGGAGGGATTTCTTCGTTTTCATAAGCTCTTGCCTTCTCCTTCCCTTTATACATCGAGAAAGGCATGCAGGTGTGTTGGCAATCAAACTTGTGAAAGAACTTCGTCTTCTTAGTAATGCTTGGATGCATAGATCCATATGCAAACAATCTACCCGAGGAACAATGTTGATAAAGCTTGATGTTATTGTCGCTTCTGTGGCATTCTTGCATTAACACCCTAAGCATCATTTGAAGGTTGAATAAATCAACATGATCCATCCATTCTTCATATTCACCACTTTGTTCTAGATGGCAAGATCAAACTCACATAGGATTTGCATGGAGATTGGTCTAGATTGACATTCAAGGGAGGAATAAGTCAACAGTCACACCAAAAGCAACACAAGAGTATTTCTACACCACAACACAACCTTTTACCATATTGAAATCACTACTTTAACATAGCTTACAAAGATCTCAAATGAACGTTCTAAAATTGATTTATGAAAGTATATTAGATGTGTGAAAGAGTGAATCAGAGGTTTTATTTATAGAGTTCAAAAAAAACACTATATTTGGATGGATGAAGGGAGGGGTGAACAAGCAAGAAGAAGTAGATTGAAACTTGAATGCAATCATTATAAGAAAATCATGAAATAGAAACCAATTTTAGAAATAAAAAATAATTAGTTACTATAGTGACTAAATTAGAGACTAAAAAAATTTATTAGTTTCTAAATTAGTTTCTAATATTGATAAATAAATAGTTTCTAAATTGGTATCTAATTAGCTACAAAGGTTTTAACTACCAATTATTTAGTTTCTAATATTGATTATTTTGTATCTAAAATTGATTTTTATTTAATGATTTTCTAGTAATGATATTTCATAGTATATAAGTGGTGCAAAACTCACCTAATAAGTTAGTTTCATAAGATCATATCAAGTTTTAAAAAGTCCACTTCTTAATAAATAAATACTATATATGTTGATTTTTTTAGGCCTAGCAGGAGTCACTAAGATGTGATGTTTAAGTTGACCACGAGAATGGAATGTATGCCTAAGCCTATAGATGACCCATTATACACAGTTACATAGGGATTTATTCGTATGTAATTCTACACATTGTTACATACAGATTTATCCGTATGTAAGTTTGTCCACTATTACATACGGATTTATCCGTATGTAAGTCTGCCCACTATTACGTACGAATTTATTCGTATGTAAGTCTGCACATAATTACATATGGATAAATTCGTAAGTAATTTATTTTATATCTTTTCTGTTTTTAGTTATTATTATTTTTGTTTTTGTTTTTATAAATTGTTGTTATATTTATTTATTTTTACATTTTTTTTCTTCTCATTTTCAAGCATTAAGTGTAGCATTTACATTAGTTTTTTTTAGGATTTTGTATTTAGGACAAACACTTCAATATTATTTGTGTGTCCATTACTAATTAATATTGACTTTGATTTTTTTATAATTATGTCCTGTATTTTATACTTGAAATTAACATGATTACATCATCAATAATAATAAAAATAAATATTAATTTATGTTTATAGATTAAACTTTTATGTTGTTCTAGGGTTTATTTTTTTATTTTCTTCATTATTATAAAAAAAATTAAACTAAACATTTTTAATTTATTAATTTTTATTTTTTGTTTGTAAAAACTCATTTCTTTCTTCAATAATTATATTTCTAACTATTTTAAATATTAAAAATATTTTTTCACAACCAATACATTTGTTTTTTTCAATGCATCTAAAATTAAAATTATCAATTCTTTTTAATTTATTCATTTTTTTTTACTTTTGAAACGGTGTTAGATAGAAAAATAAAAATAAAAGAGTGCTAGATAGAAAAATAAAAATAAAAGGGTACTAAATAGGAAATAAAAATAAAAGAGTATTAGTTGAAAAAATAAAAGTGAAAGTGATGTTATTTGAGGAAATTTTATGGAACATTTCATTTGTTATTTACTTTTGTGTTAATTTTTCTAGGAAAATGATAATTTAATAATTATTGAAGTTGTATATAATTTTTGATGTGATAGGTTTAAAAATAAATATATTATATAAAAAAATAAATTTGTAATTAAATGATGTAAAAAAATATTAAAATAATAATATTAAGAGTTATAAAGTTGAATAAAAATTTAGATTCTCAATACATCATTATCCATTTCTCTATTTACTTTTGTACTCATGATCGGAGAATGACATATGATACTTTAACATCTATCATGCTACCATCTTATAATCATTTTTATTAATATTTTATTCAATAATTTAGTTTAATATTTTATTAATATATGGAGGTATTAAATAAAAACAACAGTGAGTTGTTAAAATACATTTTTACTCGATTAATATACACCTTCATTTCTCATATAACCAAACTACAATTACACTTTTATACAAGCAAATTCCAATTATTTTGTTTATTTTATTGTTAAATACTTTAATTTGTATTTGAATTAAATATTTTATTATTACAAGGTGATTGTAAAATAATAAAGGTAGTAGTTGTTGAAGTAATATTTTGTTTAGTTTCCATCTCTGCTCACAATAATACTAAACCAACCACAGCGCTTTCATCACTGCCTGCACCAAACGGCAATGGCTTCACCATTCCTCTTCCTTCTATTGCTTCATCTCTCTCTCCTCGCTCACTCCACCAACCCTGACTTCCACCCTCTAATGTCCTTCAAAGCCTCTTCCGACCCTTCCGACACACTCTCCCAGTGGAACTCCACAACCTCAAACCCCTGCACCTGGTACGGTGTCTCTTGTCTTCGCAACCGTGTCTCTCGCCTTGTCCTCGAAGACCTAAACCTCACCGGCTCCATCCACCCCTTAACCTCCCTCACCCAACTTCGCATCCTCAGCCTAAAACGCAACCGTTTCAACGGCCCCGTCACCTCTCTCGCCAACCTCACCACCCTCCGCCTTCTCTTCCTCTCCCACAACAACTTCTCCGGCCACTTCCCCGCCGCCCTCACCTCCCTCTACCGCCTCGATCTCTCTCACAACAGCCTCTCCGGCGAAATTCCCGCCACGCTCAGCCGCTGGACCCACCTCCTCACCCTCCAGCTCGACTCCAACCGCCTCCAAGGCCGCATTCCCAGCAACATCAACCTCTCTCACCTCCATGACTTTAACGTCTCAAACAACCTCCTATCGGGTCAAATACCCGAATCGCTCTCGGCTTTCCCTGGATCCGCGTTCTCTCACAACCCCTCCCTCTGCGGAGCTCCCTTGCGAGAATGCAAAGCCAAAGGCAAAAGTAAAGGAGAAGCAGTGATCCCGGCCCTGGCTTCCCCGTTGAAGCCTCGAAGCGACAGTGTTTCCGGCAAGCCCCGGCGGCGGGAGAGGATAATGGGGGTGTTGGTCTTGATCGGTATTGTGGTGGGGGACGTGGTGGTCCTGGGTCTGGTGTCGCTGCTTCTGTACTGCTATTTCTGGAGGAACTACTCAGCTGCTGCAGAGTTGAGGAAGGAGGGAAAAGAGAGGAGGAGGAGTTGGAAGATGGTGGATGATGGAATGGTGTTTTTGGAAGGGGTGAGGAGGTTTGAGTTGGAGGAGCTGCTGCGTGCGTCGGCGGAGATGTTGGGGAAGGGTGCGTTTGGGAGTGCCTACAAAGCGGTGCTGGATGACGGAACCGTGGTGGCGGTGAAGAGGCTGAAGGAGGTTAGCGTCGGAGGGAAGAGAGAGTTCCAGCAACGAATGGAAGTGCTCGGAAGGTTGAGACACTGTAACGTCGTTAGTTTGAGAGCTTACTGTTTCACCAAAGATGACAAGTTTCTCGTCTCTGATTACATGTGCAACGCTAGCTTCTCTTTCCTTCTCCACGGTAACTAATGTCTCTTCTTTTTCACTCTTACTATTATTATTATTAAACGTTCATTCATTCCAATTCTTAAATCTACTTCAAATCTAGGGTTTTTTATCATGGATTATTTTTTTTTCTTTTTACCTAAATAGAATCTGTTTAAAAAATATATATAAATTTAAGCAAGTCTTTTCTATTCCATCAAATGCACAAATCGTTCCAATTTAACACAACTTTATCATATCATTCTTCAAATCATACTGAAGAACTCGTGACGACTTAGCACAATTCCTACATGTAATATTGAAGCGGCTTGACACGATTTCTGTCAAGTGCTAACCCTTTTCTCTACTATCTTATTTTTTTACTCTTTAACCTAATTTCCAGTGTTTAATCCAAAGAAAGACTACACGTGAAGAAATAGTATAAGAGTAAAATGTGACCACCAAAGTGCAAATTATTCATCCATGATGGTGTAATGAGTAAGACAGCATGCATGTAGGGTACCCTAATCAAACTAGTTATATTTTTTGTTTTTAGGGTAGGGTCCCACATTGATCATGTTGGACCATGTTGGTCATGCATCTTTGTTTGCATCAAAAGATCACCATGTCCTTCTTTCTTCCTTCCATTCCATCCACAGTTCTGTGTTAGATTCTTTTCTTATAAAAGTAGGAAAAAGAACAGAGAATAGTTCATCTATTTTCTTCTTTGCTTTTTGTTCTTTTCCAAAACAACCTTTTGCTTTCATCTTTGCCCACTCAACGCAGAGAATGACACTGAAAAAAGCAAAGGAGGCCAATTATAACCATTTGAACCCTTTTACAAAAGTGACATAACCTTGCTTTATAGCATCTTAATATTAAATGGGAAAACTCACATATAATATAAAATTAAGATACTTAATGGCATTTTCTTCTATTACATTTAGATTATGTATAATATTTTTATTGTTTAAATTTTTAAGTTTTAACTTTTAATTCATCTTCTTTCATCTAAAACTTATAAATACCTATTCATTTGAGAAAATAAAATTACAGTTAAAATTTCATAAAATTTGAAGACTGGACAGTAGATAATATGATAGATAGCCAAGACAACGGTCAAATTTAAATAAATATACTGTTAAAAATAACCCCTCCCAAACTTCTTATTCTATTTTATTAATTGAAATGTACTAAATCTATTAATTTTTTTTACTAAATATTAAAATACTACAGACACACAAATAACTAAATAAAAAGAAAAATTCAAGTAAAAATTTATTTATTTTTCAAGAATTAAACTAATGTTTGAAAATATGATTCCATACTCTTTTTTAAGCAAATTACATTACTATTTTGTTTTACATTTTCTCGATTTTTTTCTGATGTTTTATTCTTCTAACTTGACACTAATCCTCGTTAAAATTTGAGAGACTACACTCTCATTTTTCACCTTAAAATAAATTGCTGTGAATTTTTTAAAAAATATATAAAAGATTTTAAGAAAAGACAGGAAGAATTAGTGTAAGTTTGTATTTATTATACTATGTTTATAGTGATGTACAAGAGTGAATTTTGATTTTAATTTCTATAAGAAAATATTTAATTTTGTTCTTTATTATAATGATTATTTTTATTATTAGTATTATATAACACTAATTAATTCGGTATACACTATGTTAATAATGCATTGTTCCAGAAAAAAAAATCAGAAAATAAGAGTTTACAGATTTAAATAAAAATTGGCATCGTTTATAATAATTAAAAAATTATCAAATTATTTAGTTTTTTAACGAGAGAAAAAGTTATAGAAGGAAAATCATAAATATTACGTGGGGGTGGTAATAAGGAAATGAGTGTGGTACGACAGGTAATCGAGGCCCAGGAAGGACCCCACTGGAGTGGACAACGAGGTTGAAGATTGCAGCTGGAGCGGCACGTGGCGTGGCATTCATTCACAAACATAAACTCACCCACGGTAACATCAAAGCCACCAATGTTCTTATTGACGTGGCGGGCAATCCGCGAGTCGCGGATTTCGGTCTCTCCATCTTCGCCACCGCCTCCACTTTCAGATCCAACGGCTACCGCGCGCCAGAGGTATCGGACGGTCGCAAGCAGACCCAGATGTCTGACGTGTACTCCTTTGGCGTCCTATTGATAGAGATGCTGACGGGGAAGTGCCCTTCCGCCGTGGGCGGCGGAAACGAGGCGGCGGTGGACCTTCCCAGGTGGGTCCGGTCGGTGGTGAGGGAGGAGTGGACGGCGGAGGTGTTCGATCTAGAATTGATGAGCTATAAGGACAATGAGGAGGAGATGGTGGCGCTGCTGCAGATAGCTATAGCGTGCACTGCGACCGAACCTCATCAACGGCCCACGATGAGCCACGTGGTGAAGATGATCGAGGAGTTGCGTGGGGTCCAGATGTCGCCGTGTGATGAAGGGTTGGACTCGCTGTCTGAGTCACTCTCCGTGCCTGAAGCAAGGGCTACTCAATGAGCTATGGTGTCTGTAAATTAAAACATCATTGATTATTTTTATGAATTTTTTCTAAAACTATTATTATTATTATTATTATATTTGGGTATTATTTTGTTTTTAAAAATGTCTGAAACTTTTATTTTTATTCCGTCTGATTCAATGTAAGCTAAGTTTTATGTCAGGGAATCAATACTAAATTAATGATGTGGATGCTATGAATAGTTTTAAATAATTTCTCAAAAGTTCTCTTTATTAATTTTATTATTTTTCAGAGTTAATATTATGGTTTAAATTAATTTTTTCTCTTATACTCTTTATATATGTGAAATTTAAATTCTTATACTAAAAAAATCATTAAATAAAAACTAATTTTAGATATTAAAATAATTAATTAATATTTAAGTATATAAATTAAAATAAATTATTAAATCTAAAGTAGGTTCTTGAAATCGATTGTTGATCCAATTTTTTTATAATTTTTTTTTTCTTTCTTAAAAAGTGATGGTTCATATGTAGCCAGCCTTATTAAACCCTCCACTGTTATGTGAAAATCAGCCCTCAGGACTCTATTTCTGGATCAATGGAACTTAAGAATTTTTTTATAACTTCTTTTCATATATTTGATAGTAAAGTCTTTATATTTAAGACTTTATATTTAAGAGAATAATCACAAAGTTTAAAATAAAAAAAATTGATAGGAAAAACTTTAGATATTCATAATTTTGATTGAAATTCAAATCTAAGACATAATAAACATAAAATTTAACAAGGAGTAAAATCTATTGTCAATACTGGGAGACTACTATCTCCGAAACTCCTCCATTTATCATAAATTGTTTATTTTTACTATTTTTGCAGTATTTTTCTAGATTTTTAGACATTTACTTTACATATTTACACTTGTCAAGAAATTCATAAATTGTTTGTGGTGTTTTCTTATATCAAATAGATATTTATCAAGCATTTACATCTTAGATATTTTATACTTTATTATTAAAAAAAATATCATATTTTGTGATTCTATCATTTTGCATATGATTGTCATTTGTTTGATGTATGCAAAAGAAGGTAATCGTAATTGGTATTTTTGTTGTATTTTAGATTTTGTTTTAAGCCAAAATGAATTAAATTTTAAAAAATGATACCTAGTTATAACTTATATTTTTATTCCTTCAACTCATTTATTTTTTAAACGACACATCTCAATTTAAAAGAAACACAAGCAATAACAAAAATGTAAATAACAAAAAGAAAACGTTTTATATATTATACACTTAATGTTAAACAAAAACATTGAATATACCCACAGTAAAATTCAATCATGCATTACATCAAAGACATAAAATTTATTTAAGTCTTAAAAAATATATCAATGGTAAAAAATGGTTAAAAGTTGAAAAATAAAAGTACCTTAATTTCTGTTTGGTTCCGGAAATTATGGCGACCAACGTTGTTGTCCTCGAGAATGAGTCTATAAGACAAAAACACTTGCAAGGTAAAAGAAACGTATTTGCATATTATTTTTGAAGTAAATTTGCTTTTACACCTTTTTTTTTTTTTGTGTATCAGTATTAAACACTAAAATAAACATTATAAAAGAGTTTATCCCTAACAACACCCCAACAAAAAATACATATTTTGTTAAAGTGTCTATTATACATCGTCTTTCTATTACATTTAGCCAGACTCAGAGTTTATTAAAATACAAATATACATTTGAATCAATATTATCTATACTTTCCTTCCATATATGTGTCTCATGTTTTCCTCCCTGCAAACCACCTACAAATTTCTCTACTAAAGAGATATAATTAGTAAACAGTTTATTAGACCATATGTTTAATTGGTTCCTTCACTATATATCACTCCTGCTCCAGTTAAACGAATAACCATTATACATAAACATTACTAAAAAAATTGCAGCCTACCTGAAATAATATCTCATAACCTCACATAGTCCTTTTGTGATCTATTTCACATTCCCTTTCTCCTCTACTTACTGAGTGATCTCAAGTATTCCTTAGAGTCCATACACCATTTAGAGTAGAGTATGTAATAGCAATTGAGTATAGTAACGTGTAACATGTTTAAGGTTTAGGGTTCTAAAGAACTTAAATTAAAGAACTTAAAAAAACTTCTTAATTTGAATAGAGTTGATTTATATATACATGACCCGTGTGGCAAACCTCATGAGCCTGGTCAAGGAAGAGGGCAAGAATTTCCTTGCAAAGAGAAAACAAGCATTTGTGTGGTTTCCAAACTTTCCATAATACTCACATTTCTGGTTCCTCAAATTCTCCAAGAACTCCACAGTAATCTCTGGTCTCACGTATTCCGTCGGGTGGCGACCACCCTTTGACCAATCAACCCAAGTCAAACTCCTGTTCGAGTTCTTCTCCCAGAATCTGATGCTAACAAACGTTGGCAAGTAATGTTCATCAGCATAGCATGATCCTTTGCAGAGCACTTGAAAAACTGGGAAGTAGGTTCTGTCTGAGACCACTTCCACTGCAAGCTCTCTGTCCATTTCGAACCACTGAGACCCTTTTCTCCATTGTTGGAGGGTGATGACAGGGGACATGTGGATGCTGTAACGTCCACGTCCAGCTGCACTGTCTGCATCGTAAGCCATGACGTGGCTCTGGGTGGAGTTCATCAGGTAAGAGTAGATTGTTGAGAAGTTGAAGAGAGGAATGCATGACTCTGACATCAGAACAAAGCGTTCGTTTGAAAAATCCAGAAGCGCATTCGCCAGAAGCCTACGCTCTGCTTCGATCATGCTGAACTTCCCCCATTCCACTTCCTGCATTGGATGATATGTTAGATCAAGCTGCTAACACTTTTCATCCTTCATTTCAAATCACTTTCTTTTTCAAAAGGGTAATGTGTGATTTTAATCTTTCAAATTTCATACTTTTTCACCATGATCAAAAAGTATGATTCTAGTTTATGTAGGTGGAACTCTGATTTTACTAATGTATTCATTTATTTTCTTAAATAATATCAATGTAAGGTTTCATTCTCATATGTATGTAATAAAGTTATGGTATTCGAATAAGTGAAAACCTAATCTTACTAGTAATTTATTAAACTTCTACTAATTAGTTTAGCATTTAGTTTTATCAAACACTACACTAGTATATGTACAATGCCTACAAGAAATACTTATCTTATATCTCTAAAATTTATAAGAAACAAATACTATTGAATACATAAATTATATTATAATTTTAAATTTAATAAATAAAGATAAAAAATATTTCTTAAATTTATGATTAGCAATTTATATTGTGATATCCATAATTTTAAGTTTTCTTTTTCTTTTACAATCCTTCTCTATCAAAGAGTCAACATTCCTCATTTTTTTTTTCTCTTAGTTTATCTCCAACTCATTCTCATCTTATACATAATGGTGACAAATAGATCACTTTGGTCCGTTTTACCTCGACTCACTACTGACCTCGACAAATAGAATATTTGCACCATCATAGAATGGATTGACACGTTGATGGGTTGACCTGTCATTTTTCAATTTTTTTTCTTAAAAAAAATCTCTTTCTTTTTTTTATTTTCCTTTTATTTTAAACCTATTTATTTGGTTAACGTTATAGTAATTGATATTAATTTTTAAAAAATAAAAAAGTAAAAAATAACAATAAAATTGAACCAAACTTTAATATTTTTATCATGTTCAATGACTAATAAAAAAAATAAAAAAAAAACTCCAATAAATCAAATAATATATATAAAAAAAATTAATATAAATAAAATTTATAAAATATTGACCACCATCCATTTTAATTCTAAAAACATCACCAATAAATCAATAAAGAAGGGTATACTACCAAGGTGACCACCTCTTATCTAACATGTTAGTGGGTTAGACGAACTTGACGAGTGTGTATATAATAGTTTCAAACGATTAATCCATTATTTAACCTAAATGAAGATGGACCGGAAGCTAACCGATCCATTCTGTTACTCCTGTTTATACAAATAATACATATTTTTAAGTGTTGTGTTTGGTTGAAAAAGAAAAACAAATGGTTGTACACTCAAACATCCTTAATTCTAATGAATGGTCCCTTACTAGAGTTGCGCACACACGATGATGGATCCTCTACACCGTTATTACAGTGCAGGATTAAGAAGTAGCAGTGTGCAAAATCAGAAATAGGGTGATACAGGATTTATGAGCGTTTTCACTGGAAATGTGACGGTTATCTACTATCACTTAAATGCTCTATGCTGATGGAAATGGTGGCCTAGAGCTATTTAAATGCTCTACATGTGGTGATACCAAATGACAGTTCAATTATTTTATTTTTATTTCTGTTTTTAGCAACTCTCTCCTTTATTTCTTCATTTATCTTTCTGGAATCTTTTTTTATTGTCATAAAATACATACTCAAATGGTTCATTTTACAACTTTTATTCTCTCATGTTTGTTATATATTATTTCCCCGATTGCAAGCCAAAATTACAGGAACATTCGAGCAACTATAATCATGCTTCAGATGTTGTGGCAGTGGCATTACTGTTAAAGCTTGAGGTGGCCTCAGAATATTATCAAGCATTAGGGTTGTTAAATTTGATGTGTACATCAATTGTAGGGAGTATTATGAATGTTTGAAATTTTAGGAAAACTTTTCTTTCACACTCCAAACAGAAGACTACTTGACAGCTTCTTTTAATAATATAATAATATTTTAAATTAAAAATAAAATAAAAATAACAAAACTAATTATTGGAGATCCTACCTACTAGAGATTAGACTTTTCATAGTATATAAGTGGGTGCAAATCTCACCTCTAATTTTATGAGGTTGAGTTAAACTTAAAACTCATTTCTTAATAATATATTTCATTCAAAGGAAGGTACTTGTAAATGTAAATTAATAATTGAATAAAGAAAAACTAACCTCGCTGGGAATTCTCCTTCCATGAAACACTGAACTCTCTGGATCTGAATCATTGTAAAGAGGACTAGAATGCACATAAATAGAATAGTACCCTTCATGCCCTACGAAGAACTTTTCCCAAAAAAGAGATAAAGGCACAAAACCCCTTACCAAAAACATGAAGGCCACCTTAGGAACTCGATCAAAGGGGTATTCATGAATCTTAGGGGTCATTGAAGCTCTCCAAAATAGTTCTTCATCACTCATATCATGCACAACATTAGAAGGAAAAATAAACTCCTTCATACCATATTGCACAAAGTTAGAAGGTTGAATGAACTCTTCCATATCATGCTCCTCAACATTGGAAAGTTGATTAAACATTTCCACATCATGCTTAATATTGGAAGAGTGGATAAACACTTTTAACCCTTCTTTATCAAGGCTAGAATTACACACTTTTTGTTTTTCAATTGGAAATGGCATTGGTGATGATTCATTTTTGGTTGAAGAGTGTGAGAATTGAGTGGCCTGTAAACTATTACAACTTCTAAGAAAGAAACTAATGATGATTCCAATGGTCACACCGATAGCAAAAAGGAGGAGATTGGGAGGGAAACGAACAAGTTGCAAACGAAAATTCTTTGAAATAGAATTTAATGAGTTTTGGTTATTTGAGTTCTTCATTTTTTAAAACTTCCCTAGAGATTGAAGGTTGTTTTTGTGAAGAAAGGCTAAAAGGTAGAAAATGGCTATTCAAATTACCCTATAAAAATGATTATAGAAAAGACGTTTGGTATACATTGGTGTAAGACAAAGGTCGAATACTTCAAAGTCATGTTGTGAGAATAAAAATATTATAATCGTACTTTACTTTTAATCAAAATATGTAAATAGTCATGAACCAATAGAAACTCTTAAAGACATAAAAGATCACCAAAGGTAAAATTGGTCTAAAATATGAGATGGATAGTTGGAAATGTGAGTTGAAGAAAGAGACAGAAAGTTATGTAACATAATAGTTACTGATATAGAGAGATTAAGGTACTTTATCTACACCTTGTTTGGTTCCAATTTATGCAAGGGGAAACTAGGAGCTATCACATGGAGTGGTGACTTTTCTCTCTCTCTCTCTCTCTTTTTCTTTTCTTTTCTTAACTTGTGCAGATAAAATCCCTTATTTGCTTGTGTCTTGGAGACCTGCAGAAGGGGATAAATTTTTTACTAAAAACAAATAGATAAATACCAACACACTTGTAATTGGAACATAGACACAATGAAATGCATATTTTACCATCATTATCTTTTGTACCTTAATTTAATTATTATAGCCCTTATTATAAGGAACATGCTACATAATTGACAGGACTTCATTTTTCTTAACCTTGACTTTGATTAGTTAGTTCATAGTATATTTTTTGAAAACCCAATACATTGCAGACTTTTCGACGATGTTAACATTGTTATTTCCAAAGCTAAAGAATTGAAAATGATGCTGATGTTCAGTTTTCAAGCTTTCCTCCTCCTATGTGAAGAATATGACCAAATGTGTAATACCATTTGTCTCACTTATTTAAGTGTAAAAGGTTCATAACAGGGCTCTGTGTGAGAACTTCACTATTGAAAATACAACAAACAAAGAGAGATGAAAGAAAAAAAATCACTGTGAGCATAGTTGCAAATATTTGTATTTCGCTTTCTTTGATCCTCATTCCTGCTATTTTACAATTGCATAAGCTTACTCAACATCCCGACACTAATTCAAAGCATCTCAATATTTACAATCAATAATCAAACATTTTGCATTGAGGACTCTCCAAAGAATAGTTATCATCTGCAAACTAAAGTAGAGCAATATCCATAAGTTTGTTTCGATAGACCTTCTACTATGCTGTTTCTTTCTGAACCTCCATAGGTTCTTTTGTCACCCTCATACATAACGTGAAAATACTTTTTTATCCTTCTTGTGTCATCCCCATAGAATGACTTTCAGATTATGTAATTAGGACACGAATTTGAAAAAAGACTTCCGGATTACATAATCCGAAAATTAATCATGCATCTGAAAAAAAAGCTTACGGATTACATAATCCGAAAGTTAATCATGTATCTGAAAAAAAGCTTCCGGATTATGTAATCCAAAAGCTAATTACAAATTTAAAAAAAGACTTTTAGATTACGTAATCTAAAATATTATAGAGGAGTATTTTTGGAAATACAAAAATTTATGGAGATGCAGGAAGAAACGGTCCTTCTACTACCATCAAGAATAAGCATGGGGATATGGATCCCTACCTCACTCATTTGCCTATGATAATCTCTCTTATTGGGTTTAGGAGTCTCAATATGTTTTTTTCCTCAATATAGCTCTAAATCCGAGTTATATTTCACTACAAGAAAATCATTACATAGTAACTAAATTTAGAGATAAAAAATAATTAGTTACTATATTAACTAAATTAGATACTATTTTAGAGATTAAATTTTTTTGATATATTAAGTAGTTCTATTATTAATAAAAATTTCTATAATGGTTTTTAAATTATCTAAGTTGGTTTTTAAATTAGCTACCAAGGTTTTAACTACTAATATTTTAGATTATAAATTAGTCTCTAAAAATAGAGACTAATTTAGAATATAAAATAGTAAGTAGCTAATGGTTAGATACCAATTTAGAAAAAAAATTATAATTTTTTTATTAATAATAAAAATTATTTTAGATACTAATTATTTTTTAGTTTATAAAATAATCTCTAATTTAATTAAATAATAACTAATTATTTTGATTTCTAAAATTAGTTTCTATTTAATCATTTTCTTATAAAAATCAACTTATAAAACATATTGTAGTAAGTATTTCTCTAACTTTTGCATTTATGCTTCGAAATGGTATTCAGTAAATATGGTCTAAATCCTTGTGCTTCACACTATATTCTTCTTGCAACTTTAGAGTAACTAACTCATAATTCTAAAAAACAATTCAATTCTTTGTGCATATTCTTCCATAGTCTCTTTCCCATTTTCATCCTTTAAGATTGTTCATTATTTATTTATTTTCACTATCTTCTAGGTTCCTAAACTTTTCTTTGTTTCATTTTTTAGAGATTGTTCTCCCTTTGTTGAATTTTTTGAATTTGTCCACTCTTTTGTTGTGTCTATTTGTTATAAGTAATAACTTTTGCTATAATTTCCTCCTCCATCACCAAAACTCGCCCAAATAACTTCCTATGTTGCATGTGTATAGTGCATTATCATCAATCTTTAATAACTTTATGTGGTACGCATATGTATAAAGGTCAAACATCACGATTCTATACAAGTTAAGATTGATGAGAGAAATTGACCTACTCACAATTCAGAGTTACCAGTGTTATTGTTTATGCTTAAGTTGGACACATCACTTGTATGGTTCTAGATTTAATGACTTAAGATATTTAGGTAGGTTAGTATGAAAATTCGGAATAGAATTCAAAAATTATAATCCTTGAAAAAACAATTCTGCAACACAAAAAATTTGTTTAAGAAAAAATCCTCTAAAAACATATTTTGGAAAAAAATATCCAAAATGTATTTTTATATGAACTGCTATTTTGTTTAAGGACATTTTCGTCGTTTTATATGAAATTAGACAATCAGATGCAATTATATGGTGTAGGAAGTAATTCCCTCCAATTTATTCATCAATAATTAAGGTTTAGAGTGTGACAAGACAAAATAAAAGTTTACTTATGATTTGTAACCAAACAAGTAAAAAAATATAACATCCTAATCTTGCATACTTTTATAATTATCACGTCACTGTGTTTTCTTCAGTTCACTTCTTTAAACATTTGTTTAAAAGCTATAACAAAATAATTGAAACTAAAGAACAAAAAATATTTATTGAAACAGAGAAATAAATAGAAATGCAACTATTGGTAATAAGGTATACCTAACTACAAATAGAAATGTAATGTAAATGTGATTACATTTTTTTCTTAGATAAAGTTATGCTCAGTATCTAACAATAGTAGTTATTGCAGATATATATTGATAAAAATAAAATGAAAACATACTCATAATCTAGCAAAAAAAAATGAAGAAATAAACAATCTCATCTTGTTTTAGGGTATAGTTAGTGCAATAAGGTAACAATCCATTAAAATGAATAGAGAAAAGTTTCTTCAAATGAAAATGCTTCAATACTTTTCCTTACGTTAATTTGGATTCTCTTTGATACTTTCTCTCTAATTGCATGTATAATTATCAAATAATTGTCCTAGAAATAGAAACACAAACCTGTTTTTTTGGGCTGAATTTCCACTAGTAGAGATTAACCACCAACTCCAACAACCTCCAAAATCACCATGGGTATGATCTCTTTGAAGATTTAGTTAAGAAATCTTTGAACAATCTCCATTTGACATGATCTGCATACACTTAAGGGCATTAGTCTTAAACTTTGTATTAAATATGGAACTTATGTAAATACTTCTTTTATTGAAAAAAATTACTTTTAGTAGTCCAACTAAACATTTCTCAGCAACAAAACACGTCACATACCCTATTAAGCTAAATAACCCAGAAAAAAAACTAATATCATAGTAAGCCTAACCGTTGACTTGATAAATCCAACAAATATTCGTTAAGATAAATTTTAAATGGGTATGATACCATATTAAAAAGTAGACTATAAATCTAACTCAACCTCATAAAATCAACTTATAAGATAAGGTTTGCACTCACTTATATACAATGAAATACTCTAATTTCTAATCGACGTGGATCTCTAACACAAAGACATTATACTTTATTTTCTATAAAGACATTATACTTTATTTTCTATAAAATTTGACAAGGTATCATCTTATATGTATGAAGAACAAGAACTTTTTATCAAGATGGGAGAAACACTGGATACAAAACTTTTTTGCAAATAAAAGTAACTTGGCAAAGAACCAACACATAGCTTCTTTTCATTCCAGTAAATACAATGAATCACTATGGAAATTTAGTTTTCTACTTAATATAAACCAATTAACTACAGATAATGAAATAAACTTGCATCACAACTCCATGTAAAAGCTTTGAAAAGTAAATAAAAACAATATCCAATCAGAAGCATATAATCAACACACGTTTATTCTATTTTAATCAAATGTAGTTTCTGATTAAAGCCTTAATCACTATTAATTAAGAAACTGAACATGATCATCTTATCAATCGTTATGTAGTAATATCAGATACATGATCAAATGTGGATATTTTCTTGTTTAAACTGCACATGCATTTCATCTCTTAAACATTATTGGCACAATAAATTGAATGTTACATTTTAAATCGAGAGTTATATGTTATATTTTTATTTATCAAAATCACTCCTATCCCTCTACATAACGATTCATGAGTACTAAATCTTGATACTTTTTTAGTTATTTGGAAATCCATTTGGCAAACCAACTAAAATAAATTAATAAAAAATGGAATAAATAGACAGAAAGGAAGAAAAAGGACTTGCCATGGCTAACAGCAAAGCTTGACTCTGAATACAGTGCCGTCGATGGGAGGAAGGAAGAAGAAGACACAGTAAGCTAGTTAGATGACTCTATTTTTTGTAATTTTATAAATTAAAAGAATACATAATATGGTTTTGTTGGCTAAAGATGAGTTAACAAACTTATTTAGGCTTTAGAATATTGACCATTTCAATATTTGAATAGAGAAAAGTTATAAAAATATATATTTGTATAAAAGGACAAACTATTTATTCATTATTTAAGAAATAAATATTATTTTAACTTTTCATTTATGATTATAAAAATGCCATTAACTTCTCAAATTATTTTCTAGAGCTTCAAAAAGCTTTTACAAAAGACGAAGAAAATAATAAAATAACATATTAAGTTTGAGAGAAAATATATTTTATTTTATCAAAAGTTATACAAGTTACACTATTTTACTATTTTTAAACATTTGTACATGAAATTAATATTTTGGTGTTCTCATAAATTCTTTAATAGATTTCGACGAAAAGATAAAATAGTTAAACTATATTTCTGCTATTGAAGTCACAGTAGCTAACACCGAAAAAAAAATAAAGAAAAATATAAATGATTTTGGAGTTACCATCATATTTTGTTAAATTAGAAATAATTGGAAAATTATTTTTTCTAAAAAAATAAAAAATAGTCAACGAAAACCAACTTAAGTAGAGGATTTGATTGTGAAAGAAATAATCAAAACTAGATTGTAGTATCTATAACTATAAAAAAGATTACATCCTATTGGACGAGTTGAAGAAGCAAGCGGAAGAGGCTTGCTAACAAGAGAAAGGGGCTAAGGAAGTCATGGATGAGAATAAAATTGTATTTTGCATATTTTTTTCTTTAAAGTCATAAAATAGGAAGTATTCCTCTCTTAGGTTCTCAAATTAAGGGAACTTTCTTGGGAGAGTAGCTATCAAATTTCTCTTAAGAAACTTGGAAAAATGTTGAAAGTTCTCTTTGTTTAAGTATTCCATTATGTTGAAAGTTCTCTTTGTTTAAGTATTCCATTGCCGCTTCGAAGATGCTTCCATCACTTTGCAAGTGTTGAAACTCTAATGAATTTTTATGTATCCTATAGATTTATGAGAATATTGTTCGTGTTTATTCTTGCCTACTAGTTGATTTGTTAATCGCTCAAACCTTTTAGTTTTGTTACTAGTATCAAGAATACTCAGTGTAAGTCCATAGTGACTAGTATCAATAATACTCAATGTTGAGTTAAGAATGACTAATGTCAAGAATACTCAGTGTTAGCCAAAAGTAGCTTGATCAAAGAGTACTCAATTGTACTTCACAACAGTAGTGGAACTTAATTGGTTGGTTAAGAACTATATGTAGTCTATGAGATCAATTTAAGTCGAGGATTTGGTTGTGTAAGAAATAATCAAAACTAGATTGTAGTATCTATAACTATTAAAAATGATTGTCTGTTATATAATTGGAAAATTATTTATGACTTAAAACTGAAAATTGGATTGTCGAGAAAGTTTTACATAGGTTGATATGGACTTGGAATTATTGTTGTCCAGTTAAGTCTTTCATCTCGGTATTCAAATCGATATTTGAATGTTAGGTCATGACTTCACTTTCATGTACTGCAATATAGAAAATTATTAAAAGTAAAATATAATTAACAACTATATGAACTAAATTAAAAATTATTTTAAAAATTAAAAATTATTAAAATATAAAATAGTTTAAAATTTTTATTTATAATAGAAATTATTTTAAATATTAATAATTCTTATAATCTCTAAAATAATATATAATCTAATTAATATAATAATTAATTATTTTTTACTATCAAATTCTTTTTATATTTAATGATTTTCTTATAATAATTTATTTAAAAAAGAGTATAACATATAACAAAATCCTATATACATAAAACTTACTATACTTATACTACTCTCGAGACCAAGTTCCTTCATTGGAATAAAAGGGGTTGCATTAAGATAAAAAAATTCTTCTCTTATAAATAACCTTAAACTAAATAACCTTAAACTAATTGTTTAAGGAACACCTAAAAAATACTCATGACTAACAAGCCAAAGTAACCTTTATCTCGAGTCAAGTCGACCTGTGCTGATATCGAGTCGAGTCGGTCTGAACGATGATGAGTTGAGTCGATCCGAATCAATGTCGAGTCAAGAGAGTTTAAGCCGATGTCGAACCGAGTCGGCTCGAACTTATATCGAGTTGACCGGTGTTCATGTCATGTCGAGTCGGGTCGAGTTCAGATCGATCCGATTCGGCCTAAGTCCAAATCTAACCGAATTAAAATGAACATAATCTAATTTACAAAGTAAATTTTATTTAATTACAAAGTAAATTTAATTTAATTTACAAAATAGATTTAATCTAGATTTAATCTCTTTAAATGGATTTGAAATATTCTAAACAAATTTCACCTAATTAAAATGATATGGAAATCTAATCCATTTATTTAGATTTATGTAAATTAGATTTTAAAGAATCAGACCAACCCTATTATATATAATAATGTGACATAAATATTGAATGATGTCAATGTATTAATCTTGATTAACTTGAAGTTTCAGTTACGATTAATTTAAAGTTTCAATACCTTTTTGACAATTATTAATCTATTACACTAGATCGATCTTAAAGACATAAAAACACTCTACTGAAGTAAAATTATAGTTTAGACAGTTTATTTTCATTGTTCTTTTTAATTTTAAAACATAATTAAAGATAAAATTAAAATATGTTATGTGTATGGAGATAAATTTTTTTATATAATGTTATAGATTAATAATTTTAATTAATATAATGATTACTCTTTTTTCTGTTAAAAAAAATAGAAAAACCAGAATTCCATTTTGGCCACGTGGATGGAAAACAGAGACCAGAATTTGTTTCTCAAACACCAAAATCTGACCCATGTTTGAAAGTGTTACATGGGTAATCTTTTCTTATTGCAATTTTGATGCAATGTGTGCCACCTTTGGAGACGTGTTTGTGTTCGACAAAGAATGATACTAATAGTTTTACCTTAACATAAACATTAATTGCGGCGGCGGTGGCAACTAATCCATATCACTACAATCTGACAGAACGAGTTTTCTCAGGGCTATCCATCGCGTTTGGAGTAAGCTTTTTTCCTTTATGTCTCTGCGAATACAAGAAACATAACCAAACACGCCCTGTTTCTTTCTTCAATACCCATCAATTCCAGCCACTAAAACCAAGAATCAAGAACCAAGAAGATCCTTTTTTTTCTCACCAAGAAGATCAGAAGATCTTGTCCTTCGTGGGTTCTCCACCGTTTCGCTTTTGCTGAGCCTTGGAACCCTGCTTCAAGTTTTTTAAACATAAAGTGAATTAACTGAGAAACTGAAGAGAGATTGAACGCCCCCAAAGACCCAAAGAGAGAAGAAACGATTCAACGAGAGGGAAAAAGAGTGGAAATAACCCAAAGAATTCTCATTCTCTTTCAACTTTCAACTCTTGAGACCAGACCCTTTGTTGATTTTGCTTGGCTGTTTCCCATTCCCGAAGAACACGTTTCAGCCCCTTCGTTAGACCAATTCGCCGCATAAAACAAAACCCTTCGCTCAAGTTAACCCCCAAATCACACCCTTTATTTTTTTTTCTCCTCTCAGCTCTTGAAACTTGGAAAATTGTATATAAAGAAACGAGTTTTTAAGATCTGCCATGAAAATAATTCCCTTCACTTCTTCTGCAAACTAAGGAACTACTTCCCTTCGACTTTGATAAATTGCGTTTTGGGATTCTAATATGAGTTGCAATGAGGAAACTTCTAATGGTAGTCTCAACATTAGGGCTTTAATGTGCAACGCTGCTGCTGGTGCCTCTGCTGGTAATTAACTTTTCTTCTTTGGCTTCGACCCTTTTCCTATTATGGGATCTTTTTTATTGGGTCTGTGTCAATTTTGTGAATTTTGATTCTCAGTTGCTATTTTGGTCACTCTATCTAATCTTCTTTTCCAGAATGGCCTGTTTGACAGCGTGACATTCATTATTCATGGATTAACGACACAATTGCATTGTGCAGGGGCAATAGCGGCTACATTTGTGTGCCCGTTGGATGTGATCAAGACTAGGCTACAAGTCCATGGGCTTCCTCATGGGCAGAAAGGTATTTTTTTTGTTGATTGCTTAATGAAGGATTTTAAATTGTGTCCAGTGTTCTGTATTGCAGTCTCATGAGACGATTCTGGTGCAATTAAGATGTTGCAACTGCACTCATGGTGTGGTCTGAAATTTGAAACATTGACTTAATGCATGTCTGGTTCCACATTTTATGCTATCAGACGTGCTCCAATTTATAGCTTTTCCATCATATCTCATGATTTTGTCTCAAATTTAGTATATTTAGTATGTCTCTCACAATGCTGCTGGGGTTGATGTTGATTTTTTGTTAAGATTGAGAAGTTTTCCATCATTGATAATAGACATAAGTTTATTAGTTCAATATGTCCTTGAGAAGATTTTGCTAGGGCTTTTTAGAAGTTCTCCTTCTGAGTTTTTAGTGTTTGTGATTGTGTCATCAACATGTAGTCTAAATTGGGTGATCTTAGTTCAATTCAAAGTCTCAATGACATATAGTTCTATGAATGAATTATGTCCAGAACTTGTTTGGTGATTAATTTTTTAGCAAAACTTTTGTTGTTCTCCTAGGTAATGTTATTGTGACAAGCTTGCAAAATATAGTAAAGAAAGAAGGTTTCAGGGGAATGTACCGTGGCCTTTCACCAACAATACTAGCGTTACTTCCAAACTGGGCAGTGAGTTTCTTTTCCTGTTGCCTCTAACTAATGGCTGTTGTAGTTAAAGATGCAAAGCTTTGTGAAGCAGAGCATCAGATGTGCTTCCTTTTTTGCTTGCTTAAGCATTATTGACCTCCCATCTTCTGATGTCATAGACACAAACTATTGGTAAAAATAAATAAGAATAATTAGTAGGCCCAAAATTTGGAGTTACATGCATCTTGTTTATAGAAAAACTAACTTGAATTCTTAAAAGGTTTCCCACAAGGCAAAGGTACGAGAGAGGGTCATGTATGCAGCTTTATCATTGCATATGCATAGAGATTGCTTCCAGATTTAAATCTATGACCAACCCATCACCAATGTGCAACTTTACCATTGTGTCAGGGCTTGATCTTATGTATAACTGATGATAATCTTGACCTTAATTTTTATTTGTCCCATAATCCTCTCTGTGATACATGACTTCATATTTCCACTACTTCTATGACTTCTTAAATTGAGACTGTTATAGGAAACTCTATAACTAGCAACAATCTTCTAAAATGACTGCCTCTTTGCCTTATTGCTGGAGGAATGTTTAATCTTGTCCCCCCTAGTGGTGCATCTACTTTGTCCATGAGGATCCTTTTTCAAAGCATTGATTAGTCATACTTTTTATATTAGAAGTTGGATTATCTTTATTTTACTGTTTAATCATATGATGCTTTCTTTTCATAGTTCATATATTTTCAAATAATATAAAGTCTATTGTAGGTTTACTTCACAAGTTATGAGCAAGTAAAGGGCCTGCTTCGTTCACACGGTATATATTATCCCAATGCTCAGTACCTTTTGCACATTTTTATGCACATTTATGTTCTTCTCTTTAAGGCTTCAGGAGTATAATACTAAAATTGTCAAAATATAATTTCTGAAGTATGAGTTCTTCAAATCTAATATAAAAACTAAATTTTTCGAAAAGTAATTTTTGGAAGTATGAGTTCTTCAGATCTAATATTTAAATTTGATGGATCGACTATATTTTTATTGATGTTTTTTATTGGAAATAATCTATCAGATGGTTGCCAGGAACTCACAACAATTGAAAATATGATAGCTGCTGCTTCTGCTGGTGCAGCAACAGCCATTTCTACAAATCCATTATGGGTTGTTAAGACAAGACTTCAAGTAAGTTTTGATGAAGTTTACTGTTAAAACATTAGTTGTTTGTTTAATCTATTCATAAGATACACTGTTTTTGTTAACATTGGACACTAATTCATTTTATCTGGATACCCATTAGACACAAGGAATGAGGACTGATGTTGTTCCTTACAAGAGTGTTCTTTCTGCTCTGACAAGGATTACACACGAGGAAGGCATTAGAGGCCTATATAGGTCAGTTTTATTTGTCCTAGTTTCAAGTTTGATGATATGGGCTTATTACATAATGCCAACCATCTTTAAGATAAATCTTACTAGAAATAGGCAGTCCTGCATGAAAGAAATGTAAAAACAAAAATATCAATAACTGGATCATGTTCATATATTTGGTAGCAAGATCTTTATATTAATGTTAACTGTTGGATCATTGAGAAAAAAATTATATTTGAAGTTCTGAAGTGGAGTAGTTTACAAAATTATACATCTTTTTTAGTTGATCACCACCCATGTTTATATATATGATGCCAAGTTGAGTAATTCCATAGATGTAAGCAAACAGGCTTCATGTCATAACTGCTGCTCAGTATCAAACCATTTTCAAGAGGAAAAAAAATGATATAGTGAACTGAAAGCATGACAGCTTTAGTCTGTTTCTGTGTATTTAGTTGACATTGTGTATTTTGTGTTAATGTGAAACAGTGGCATTATTCCTTCATTGGCTGGCATAAGTCATGTTGCAATTCAGTTTCCAGCATATGAAAAGATGAAGTCATACATGGCAGAAAAAGGTAGGGATGGATTTAAGTGACTTTCCAATGAAACTTTCTGTTTATTTTTGTACTGTTGCTCATCAAATGAAACTTTCCAATATTTTAGATAACACAACTGTTGATAAGCTAAGTCCTGGGAGTGTTGCCATTGCATCATCAATTTCAAAAGTGTTTGCCTCTGTAATGACTTACCCACATGAGGTAAATTTCTACAACTTTTTCTCATGAATGAAAATTTATGATTAAAAAGAAAAAGGGTAACTAAAAATTTGATATTTTCAGGTAATACGATCGAGGCTGCAAGAGCAAGGGCAGGCAAAAAATAATGTGATCAGATATGCAGGGGTTATTGACTGCACCAGGAAGGTGTTTGAAAAGGAAGGGATTCCAGGGTTTTATCGTGGTTGTGCAACGAATCTCTTAAGAACAACTCCATCTGCTGTTATTACATTCACTAGTTATGAGATGATACGCAGGTTTTTGGAGGGAGTTGTACCCCAGGATAAGGGCTATCCACAAGCCTCTTCTAACTCCAATCAACTCAACAAAGACAAACCCAGTGTCACTGATCCATCTCAGTCTAACACGAAACCTTCTTCAATTCCTCTTGGAAACAAAGAGCACCTAACAAGACATTGATTCATTCTCACAGTTATGTTTCTTACATTTAATTTCTAACTTAGTGGATCTCATTCCTTTTTTGTCCGGATTCTCAATTGCTTAATTTTATCAAAATAACAAATAAAGGAGAAGAAGGTCATGTTCTCAATCATAATAGAATGAAGAAATATACGTGCCATTTACACTTACATTTAAGGTTTTTGTGTTATTCCATCTCTTTTTACCACGCAATAATAACATTTTGGTGTTGACATTGCTTAATATGATGTAATCATCGAGCTATTATGTTTAACATTTATTAAATGTAAGGAATGAAAAAAAAAAATCATAGAAAAGTTTTTTAAGGGACTAATTTGAATACAATTCAATTTTGGAATATCAAAACCTTACTTAACCCTTTAAGCATTTAATAGTGTCTTTTGCCCTTGAAATTTGGGGGTAATTGTGCTTTTGGTCCCAAATCTAAACAAAATAAAAAAAACCCCTGTATTATTCCCTCAAAATTGAAAAAAACAAAGGTCTTAATTCCTAAACTTAAATATGAGGGACTAAAATGAGTATTTTAGCGTTAAATATTTAGTGATTTAAGATTTAGGGTTTAAAATTATTGTTAGTCTCTCAAATTTAGTGTTTAGGAAGTAACACAATATACCATTCAGAATTTGAAAAGTTTTCTATGAAAAAAAAATGACTTTTGAATTATACCATTCAAAATACTTTATTCCTTGACATGACACAACACATAAGGGTGACAACAACTGCAAGGGAGGGATGACAATAAGAGAGCAACAACGGCGCAGACAAGAGATGTAATTTGGTCTTTTTTTTTATCAGTAATAATAAATAAATAAATATGAGTCACTTTAGAGGTGATTCAAGTTACCTGACATACTAAGTGAACATCTCATAAGATCATCTTAATACAAACCATCAGATCTATACACCAATCAGAAAATAAAACACACACTGTGACTTGAATAAAACTCAAGATCAAGTTTTTAGTTAGACTAACGCGAAAGCCTCCAGTACATCTACTAAATGCAGAAATAAATGCAGTTTGGTCTCTTAACCAACCCCATGGGGTGTGCAAGGAAATCATGGGTTGCAGAAAAAAAAATCACCTAACATTACTTCCCTAAAGTTGGACCACAATAAGACACCTAGATATACAAAGAATTGACTATTGGATTTAGCCAAGTAAAGAATGAATGACAATAGGCCTATTCTCAGCAACAACTCCTTAAATTAAGGCCAATTGAAAAATCATCATCTCTCACTGAACAATGGGGATTGCATTTCTGCACCCCATGTTTTTAAACCTAAACCCTTTATAAAGGGATGAAATGAAATTTTTTCCTTGAAAAAATACATCAGATTGCATATTCTAGTATTTATTTCCAAATTCTGAGAATATCTTTTGGAATATACAATCTGGAATGTCTTAATGTATGCAATGTAGAATGTAATAATAGTTATAGATTGCACAATTTGGTATGCTTTTTCTAGAATCAGAAATGTCATCCAAAGTTTACAATCTGAAATGTATTAATGCATTTAGATTATACATATTGAAAGGTATTTTCAATATATTTGTTAAAAAAAATAATTTTATGAATAACAGAATTGAATGCATATGCATGTACTAAAAGTTAATTGTTTATACGAATAAAGTCATATATATAATTATATTCTTATATGTTTTATGCTATATTTTAAAATATAATATTATATTTTTTATGTGTTTATGAATCTTATGATTCACTATACTAAATTATTCATGATGAGAAATATAAGCTCTTTGATTCACTTACAATTCACTATTCAACTACGACATATATAAGTAGAATAAACTAAGAATTATTGACTTAAAAGTTTTGAAATGAGGGTAATGTTCTAATTTTTTATGAATCTGTTCATAATTTATTGGTATTCAATCTTCCTTTGAATAACTTAACAATGATACTAGAGTCTCATTTATCTTAGTGACCATTCGTAAGAGTTTTAGTCTTTATGAGTATGTTCGCAAGTCATTGATACCGAACCGAGTTTAAGGTGATGTCTCAAGTTTCTGTCATTATTCTTACATTCAACTACCAAACTACCATGATGTTTTATATATATATATTCTATCTAATATGTTAGAGCCAAGGTCTGTTTTCTTAAGTATCCAAATCATCAAACTTCAAAAAGAAAGTATCATTGACACACTTGTTGATTCTGCAAAGAGGAGTTGAAATCTGCACACAGTATCAAGTATGAGCCAATAGAACTGAAAGACTTAGCCTCTGATATCTTTTGCAGTAACCTTATCATCCCTGTTATCAGTTTGTTTTCCAAAGGGCCTGTTGTGGGATCACAAGAGAGTTAGGAAGAGGTGGGTGAGCATAGCTTTGAGAAGCCCTGGTACCACCATGAACCACAATCCCCTCCAGCTTCCCTGCCTCATCCCTGCCACTGTGAATTCTCTCCAGCACCTCCAACACTTCCCCCATAGAGGGTCTCAATTCCTTCTCCTCCTGCAGACACTGAAAAGCCAACTCTGCAACCGAACCAATCATCACTTTCAGTTTCTCATCTGACTCAAAACCAAGGGAAGGATCAACCATCTCAAAAAATGTCCCCATTTGAATCTTCCTAATGGCAAGATTTGCCAACTTAATGTCTTCCCTGTTCCTGTTCATGTCAACTGGTTTGAGAGATGATATCAGCTCAACAAGCACAACCCCAAAGCTATACACATCACTCTTTGTTGTGAGCTGGTGGCACAGGCGATAATCCGGATCAACATAACCCGGGGTCCCCCTTGGAGCAGTGGAAATGTGAGTGACATCATCAGGGAACAGTTTCGAAAGACCAAAATCCGTAACCTTAGCATCGAACTCATTGTCGAGGAGAATGTTGCTGGTTTTCACATCCCGGTGGATGATGTCGGAAGCGTGGAGATAAGCCAATGCACTCGCGGTTTGCACTGCGATTTTCATTCTCAAATGCCATGGCAAAAGGTGTGAGTTTCCTTGATCAGCATGGAGATGAGAACTGAGTGTGCCGTTTGGGATGTGCTCGTACACGAGGAGTAAGTCGCGGCTGTGACGCGAAGTGCAGCCGTAGAGGGAGACCAGGTTTTTGTGTCGCAGACGAGTGAGGATCTGAATTTCGTTGGTGAATGAGTCCACTGGCCTGTAGTTGCGCTCGAACAGCCGCTTCACTGCAACTTCTCGACCATCTCCAAGTATTCCTGCTTGTTCAAAACCAGAAGTTATTCAACCTCACAAAAATTCATCTTTTCAATTTTACAATGATAATGTGGAGTTCCTTACCAAAGTAAACAGTTCCAAAGCCTCCTTCTCCAAGCTTCCTTGCATGATCAAAGTTGTTGGTTGCCTCTCGGAGGTCGTCGAAGGAGAAGACAGGGATCCCAAAGTAGACACCTCCACTTTCCATGGACGTTCTATTTCTCAAGGAAGAAGAATAACCACTTCTTGATTTCTTTTCCAGGCCTGAATCTTTCTTTCTTCCTTTCAAAACCAAAACAATAACCACCACCAAGGCAAAAACTGCAATCGAGATTGGTATTCCAACGTATAAACCTGCAGAAGAAGAAGAGGAAGAAGAAGGGAGAGGAATCCCTTTTCACCCATCTTAGACATTTCTTCAATAAATTTTCAATGAGTAAAAAGAATAAACATACACCTCTTTCTGATTAAACATTTATCTAAATATTTTTATTACTAATGTAAACACATCGAAGCATGTGTCACATTTGTACTAAACTAATTTAATTTTAAAAATATAAAAAAGTAAATATATTTATAAGTAAAAATGTAAAAATTAAATTATTGTTTTTATGTTGAGGACTTAAATAATTATTATTAGCTGAAATAATACAGTTTTTTTTTATTTTATACTAAAATTATTTTAGTTAATACAGGTGAAAATAATTTTATTTAAAAAACACCAAATAGAAAATATTATGAATAATTAAATACTCCACAATTTCATAGACGGTAAAATTATAACAAGTTGGTTTATAAAGATGACTTGTTGGATTTTCAAAGAAGATTTATGAAAAAAAATCAACAACAATGAAAAATCTTTGTCAAACTTAAATAAAAAAATTAACACGATTTTCAATAAAAAAAAATCATAATGGAATGGAGTGTATGATTCTTCACAAGATATATTCAACTTAACTTTTCTCATTTCAACTAGTAAGACTTAGACTTAGATCTATATTAGTGACAATCTTCCCTACAAGTGAGAGACTCCTTAACACATTGTATTTTCCTTCGAACAAAAACATTTTAATCTATGAACATTATTCAATAGAAAGATTATACAATAAAAAAAAGTAAGTCAACCCACATAATGAAATTTCACTACTTTCAAGATTAAATCTTAAAATAATCTATCTATGAGTCTTCTTCCCTACTAATATTCAACTTTTCTCAATTCCATGATTGATTTAGACACAATTGAAATATTTTAAGAGAATATTATGAGTTGCAATTTTTGTCATAATTATATATATATATATATATATATATATATATATATATATATATATATATAT
>Ga0123342_1001998_pt1 | contig 34217 bp, 42 predicted proteins | sample Turbeawhitnodule_FD_89960 | JGI IMG/M metagenome (GOLD analysis project Ga0123342, IMG submission 89960) | Root nodule microbial communities of legume samples collected from Mexico - Turtle bean Mexico white nodule | ecosystem: Host-associated > Plants > Roots > Nodule | place: Mexico: Nepantla... | reverse complement strand
ATAAAAAAAATTAAAAAATTTATAATTATTTTTCTAATAAAAAAAAAAAAAAAAAAAAAAAAAAAAAAAAAAAAAAAAAAAAAAAAAAAAAAAAAAAGCGATTAAAAGATAAGTTATTTAGATTGAGAAAAAGTAAGTGAAAAAAAAAAGTTTGTAGTATATTTAACTGATTTAATAGGGTAAATTTGGTTGTATATTAATATATTTAGAAAATTAATTTATAAAATAGTATTTAAATAATTTAATGTAAAAAATATTTTTTTAAAAAATAAATTAAAAATTAAAATAAAAATTTATTATAAAATTTTAATAAATAAAAAAGTTATATTTTAGAATAAAAATATATTAAAACAAAACATCAAAATTAAAATTTATTATTTTATTTTTATTCAATCTTTTAATATATTTATTTAATTATTGTATCCTATATTAACAAATATTAAATTTATTTATTTTATTATAATAATAAAATAATTTAATTATATTTACATTTATATGTTTTAACTTTTTAATAAGTTATAAAAAGTGAATTTCTTCTGAGGGTGGAAAGTGTGCAAGTAAACATAAAGAGTTCCAAAAGTTAATTGGACTGATGACTTCAAATACTCCAAAATTATGATAAAGTATGAGGAAAGTACTAAATCATATATCATATACACTTTTCAATTATTCCATGATTAGTATTATTTTCTTCTTCTTATTATTATAACTATTATTATTTTAAGTATTATTATTATTATTATAATTATTATTAGCAGTAGGTGTTGTTGCCTCAGGATCAATATTTTTTATTTTTATTATATATTTATGCGTATTTATATTTTTTAAATATTATTATAAGTCTATATCGTAATATTTTAATTTATTACAAACTTATGTATGGATTTCTTAGATACATTATTATAAACTTATATAGTATAATATTCATTGTAATTTTGTATAAACATTAAAATTGAGTCACCAAATAGTTTTAGAATAAATTATTTATATATATAGATATAAATAGTATATGTTTTATAATAAAAGAACACAAATTTGAAAAAAAAAATCTGAACCAAATATACAATCAATTATTCAATTTAATTTAATTTTAATTAAATAAAAAATTTAATCAAATTAAATAATATTTTACAATTCAATATTTTAATTATTATTATTAGGTTTAATACGAATTAGCCAAAAATGAATTTATGCCCTCACTTTTCATTTTACTTAATATGGTTTCCATTTGAAAAAAAAAACTCAATTATATCCTTTGAGTTAGCTAAGAGAGTGATGATTTGATAGATGGAAATTGCCACATGGCATAGACGTATCAATCTGTTTTTATCTAATAAATGAATAAAATGTTTTAAAAAGTAATTTGAATATGAAATAAACATACTACAATGTAATAAATTGTATTGACTTAATAATCTATATTTTATTTATTAAATATTAAATTATATATATTAAAGGATAAATTATTATATTTTAAAAATGGTAAATAATATTATTATTTTTATTTTTTAATTAATAACTAAAAGTAAATTATTATATTATATATATATGTAGCCGTTAAATATAAATAAAAATTTATTTATATTTATTAAAAAATAAATTATATATATTATAGAGTGAATGCCATTATTTTAAAAAATATAAGTTATTTAGTTATTTTAGAATAAAGAGAAGTTATTCAAATTATTTATTTTATTAAATAAACAAATAAATTATTTTTTATTTATGAAAGAATAAATCATCTCAAAATTGTTTACTTTTGATAAGAACAAATATTATCATTATTATTATAATTGTAATTATTTAAATAAAAAATGTATTATTAAATTATAGAAAGATGTTTATTATAAGTAATTATAAAAATAAATAATTTTTAAAATTTTATTGTAAATAAATTTTTTATTATTACATATTTTATTTTATTCTAAGTATTTATTTGAATTTTAAAAAGTAATTATTTGAAGAAAAAAATTCCTAAAAATTTATATATATAAAATTGACATCCTCTTTGTATATTATTATATATTATAATAATAATAATAGTTTTTTTTTTACGAAAGTTTTCATGTTATGTAGCATTATACAACTTGACATGTCAGCTAGACTGACATCTCAAGTAACAACAATCATTTATCATCACATGAAAATGTATTATTAAAAAAAGAAAGAAAATACAAAAATATTGGAGGATTAGACCAAAACTCATATGTTAACAAAAACGAAACATAGGTAGACTATACATATTCATAAAGAATTCTAAAAACAGACTGGACAGAAGTCTATTATACCAGTGAAATGATTCTCTATGAATAAATCCTAAAGTAGCCAACTTATCAGCACACGCATTCCCTTCACGAAAAATATGATAAACCCTGAACCTGATTTTCCCACAGTAATTAAGACAAGTATTTCATCGATTACGAAACATCCACAGAACATTAGTCATAATAGTAAATGCAGTACATACCAAGGCAGAATCACATTCAAGCCAGACTTTAGTAAGGCTCATCTTTTGAGCTTCCTCCATAGCATGTATAACTTCATAAAACTCAACAACCATAGCAGTTTAAACTTCAAGAAACGCAAAGAAAGCACCAATAAATTCTTCCATACTCCCGCGGAAAATTCCTCCACAAGTAGCAAGACTCGGATACCCCTAGCAGCCCCATCAGTATTAATTTTAACCCACCCTAGTGAAGGAAACTCTCATCTAACAGGAAGAGAACAAAGAATTTTACCACTACGAGTATTAATACCAAAAAACTTAATCATGTTCATATCCAACATATCATTCTTCATTGAAACTTTAGACGAATTTCCCACTAGACAAGTTAAATCTTTAATTATCGAAATAGCTTTAGAAACCTTAATATTATCCTGAAATCGAACATAATTCCTCATATGCCATATCATCTAAATAGAAAAAGTTATCACAACAAGCTTAATCAATTTAACCAAATGACTACCATCACTCTTAATTAAAGAAAGAAAGTCATCCTTATTAGATAAATGAGAAGTAAGAAAAAACTGTCGAATCCAACTCCAAATATGCAAAGCATTAAAACATTCAAAAATAAATGTTGAATAGATTTCTCATGTTTTTCACAAAGCGTACACATAGAACATATATGCAAACCTTTATTCTGAATATGTTGATCCATAGGAAGCCGCCCATGAAAAACTTTCCAGAGTACTATAGTTTTGGAAGGCGAAATAGATGAAGACCAAATGAATTTACCCCAACCACAGGGAACTCCTGGTTCCAAGAAAAAAGTCATAGTTGATTTAAGAGTAAAACGACCAGACTTATCTAGAATCCAATTAGGAATATCTTGTTCCTCCTTAACCATGATATGATTAAAGATAAGGGAATATTCAAATCACAACCTGTCCAAAACTGAGAGATTGTATTCGAAATGCTAGCACCATCAAATAACCCTGCAATATTTGCTAAAAAAGTAGTAGAACACCATTTATCATTATAGAAATTAATAAAAGAACATGTACCAACAGTCCAAGAAGTATAATCAAGTATAGTAAAATAAAACTGCTTAATCCAGGCCAAAGAGAGGATAATCTATAAACCATTCTAAACTCGTATTTTGATTTAAGAACCCTGACTTTCAAGAGCAAAGACCAAGGTTTGTTGCTATACACAAAGTTCCAAGCAAGTTTAAGAAGATATGTATTATTTTCATGACGAAGATTAATAATCTTCAAACCTCCATTCTCAAGAGGAGAACAAATCGTATCCCAATTCACTGTGCTTGTGCCTTTTTTCAGAATATCACCAGTCCAATATAAAAGTTCGACACCACTTCTCAACTTGGTTAAGAAGTGAAATAAACCATTTATACATATTAAAGCTATAAGCTAGAAATCCAGTAATCACCACCAACTGAATTCAACACATCATGCTAAGAGATTTACCTTTCTAAGATGCTAGCTTCAATTTGACTTTATCAGCCAAAGGTTGAAGAAATCGACACTTTGGAGCACCAATAAAGATAGACACTCCTAAATAATTGAAAGACAAACAACCATGACTACAAGAAAGAATACGTTGAATTTTGGTAACAAATCTTGCATAATTATCCATGGTGAAAAAACTACTTTTGGAGTTATTAACATATTAACCAGAAAAACCACCATATGTTTTAAGAAAAATACTCAAACTTCTAAGAGACTAAATACCCCCTACAGAAAACAAATATGTTATCAGCATATAAAATATGAGAGGGAGTGAGATAACCTTGCGGACTAGCCATATGTAAAATTTTCTTATCATTCACAAGCTTAAAGATACCTCTACTAAGAACTTTCTCTACAAGACAGAAAAGTAAAGGAGACAAAGGATCACCTTGTCTGACACCTCTATTACAAGGAAAAAAAACCCCACCAAACTGCCATTTATTCTGTTCGAAAGCATAGCTGAACGGAGAATTGTACTAATCCAACCGACAAACGAGGGGTGAAAACCAAAGCGTGTCAAAACTAATAAAACTTCCAACTCAGAGTGTCAAAGGATTTATGAATATCAACTTTGTAAGCCACATTACCTCCTCTAACCTTTTTAGAAAGCATGTTAATAGCTCCAGAAGCAATACACATGCAATCCTGAATCTTTATACCCTGCACAAACCCATATTGATTAGGAGAAATGATTACAGCAGCCACAAGTGCAAGCCTATCCGCCAGTATCTTGAAAATAATCTTCAATTTGAAATTAGCAACAACAATTGGTCTGTAATCTTTAATGGTCAACATCATGAATCTTAGGAATAAGAGATACCACATTATTGTTCATTTTAGGGAGAACCCAATTTTGTTTAAAAAAATTGTTGAACAACATTGCAAACACCTGTCCCAATAATGTCCCAACAAGAATGATAGAAAACACCACCAAAACCATCAGGACCAGGAGCACTATTACCATGAAGATTAAAAACAACAGTCTTGATTTTCAAAAAATCAGGACATTTAATCAACATCATAGGAAAATAGCTCAGGAATATAACAACTAATAAAATCCTCCATATTTCTTGTGTCTGGAACATTAGAAATAAACTCAACATAATTTTTTTATAATAGTCCAAAATATGATCCTTAATGAGTTTAGGATCCTCAATAACCTTATTATTAATCCGTAGACGATGAATCTCACTATAATTATTTCTCCTTTTGACCATAGCATGGAAAAAACTAGTATTTCGATCTCCATCTTTGAACCATAACATCTTAGCCCTTTCTTTCCAAAAGAAATATTGACAATGAAGAGCATGATCAAGCTCTTCCTTAGCAATCTTTTCTAGACAGAGAAGCCCATCAATATCAGACAAACTAGCAGTCTCTCATTTTTGTTGAATACTAAGGAGGAGACCCTGCTTAAGAAGAAGTGCATTGTGAACATTACCAAAATGATTTTTATTCCAGTCTCGGAGCTCAATTTTCAACCTTTTTAACTTATGTTGCATAATAAACATAGGACAACCAACAACCTTATTAGTACAAGAATCATGAATAAGCTTCAGATATAAAGTTTCCTGAAGCCACATAGAAAAGAAATGAAAATTGCTAACCTTCCTCAAAGAATTACTAGCAAAACTAGCAAGAATAGGGGAATGATCATAACAATTTTTAACAATAACCTGGTAAGTACAAGAATCTCATTCATCCAGACACACTCCATTACATAAAGCCCTATCTAGTCTTCTATGAATTCTATGCAACCCTCTCCTTCCATTACACAAAGTATAATAAGATCCAGTAAAAGGCATACAAGAAAAACCATTAGTATTAATCCAATCAAGGAATTCATTACAAGAAACCTGATTAGGAGCCACTCCTCCTTTACAGTCATCCGCCGAGAGCATAACATTAAAATCTTCCAGAATACACCAAAGTCCTGTGAAGGAACTAAGATCCCTCTACAAAAACTGTCTAGCCATGTATGTGTTAGCACCATAAACACCTGCAAAGCTAAAACATTTATCATGTAGAGGACAAGTTACAAAAATAAATTGATCATTGACCAAGAAATTTTGGACAAGATTAGGAACCGACAAACACCAAAGCTTAGCAACTTTATTAACAATAAGAGACGTAGCCACCAAATGCATATTAACATATTTGAAAAGGACGTTGAAAGCATCAGTGTACGATATCATAGGTTCAGCAAGAAAAACCAAGAGGGGTTTATGTAGTTTAAGTAAACTAATAAACATTTCCAAAGTTTTGTGGTTTCCCAGTCCTCTAACATTCCAGAAAAATGAAGAGACCTTCATTGCGACGTTGTAGAGAGAACTACCTTAGCAGTTTTTTTGGATTTACCAGTCCTCTTAGGTGGTCTCCCTAGTTTTCTTTTAGTGCAAACTATTTCCTCCCAATATCACTAGCATACTCCTCTATCTCATTAGGATTAACCCAAAATTTTGAAACAACATATGTAGTTTCCAAACCATCAAGAGAGGAAAAGTGATTTTGCAGGACCAACGATAATGCTTTAACATCCCCAAGAGATTTAGCCTTCCGAGAAGAGGTATAAGGCAACGGAGACGGTACATTCACAATAATAGAGACCTTCACATATGACCATCAATTGGAATATTAATTGGTGCTTTAGAATCTATAGGTGATTTAGCCCTCCAAGGAGAGGTAGGACGCAACAGAGATGGTACAACCACAAAAGTAGAGACCTCCACATAATGATCATCAATAGGAGTCGTAACTGAGTCTGAGCCTTTGCCTTGCATAATAGCAGGCGAATTCCTTAGCATCCCCGGTTATGGGAAATTCGAAGTCGGAGTGGGCAACCCCTGCCTTGACGGGGACCTATCATGATCTGATGCATCCTCAAAAGGAGGCATATCTGCAAAATCATCCTCCACTCCACCTGTTTTCTCATAAGCAAGGTGACCCAAGAATGACCCTACATTAGTCCCGCCAGGAGCATCAATGTTCAATTTATCAGTGAAGCCTTCCACGAGCTTCGGTTGCGGATCTTTCTTCTGATACTCTTTACGTTGTTTAGGAATCGCGGTCCTCCCCTATTCCCGTTCATCAGAAGTTGCCTTCTGAGAAGGTTTATGTTGAGGCCCAGGAACACGACCCTGATCATGAATCACCCGACACTTAGCAAGCTCATGCCCAATCATCTTACAGTGAAAGAAAAATGGAGGGAGCCATTCATATTCCACACCAGCTACAAAAGCAAAGTCTGGACGTTCAACCAAGAGGTAATCGGGAAGAGGGGACAACAAATCAATATCCATCAACACTCTAGCAAACATACCCCTATTCTTTCTCATAGCATGGTCATCCAAAGACAAAGTAGTATCACGACCTCTGATGATGGAAAATATCGCCCTTGGTCTCCAATACTCCAAAGGCAAATTGTAGATTCTAACCCAAACCTGAGTTTTGGTACTCTTCATGGTAGTTGGAATAAAGTCTTTTATCCAGACAAACAATCTCAAGAAACCATGGGATAACTTCAAGGAACCCATCATGAGGGCCCATCACATGTCTTCTAAAGAAGCGAACTCAAACTCATAGAAACCCTTCGCAAAAGGAATTGTTTTCTACGATCCAAGAGCCTTCCACACCGGCTGCAACTTTTTAGTTAAATTAAGGTTTGTGAGAGGTTTATCCCCCTTAGATAAAATAATTCGCCCATGAAGATGGATCTTGCAATCCTCAAGAGCAGCCAAAAATCTACCTCATCAATCTGGACAACAATTATGTCTCCTTTAATACAAGGAGCAGGCAGCTAGAATAAAGGAATGTCACATTTATTTCTCAAAGCCTGAGCAAATGTCTTCCTTTGGCCTAGAATAGCAAATGATTTCTTACTATGAGACATTTCTCGATCCATTAAACAAGCCCATGGGATGAGGAAACCCGTAGAGCCCTCCGTTATACTCAAAGGCTAACAAGCTACCGACCAGCCGACGTCAGCCGCTACCGTCCCACTAGCCACACCACCTAAAAATCTTGACTTTACCACGAATGTTGATAAAAATAAGGACTTTTCCACAAATTTTGATAAAAATCTTGACTTTACCACAAATTTTGATAAATATCTTGACTTTACCACAAAAGCCTTCGGAGAAGAGAGAACAAAGTAAAAATCTTATCTCCAAAGAGATTCCAATATTCTTTAAATAATAATAATAGTTATAATTATAATTATTATTATTATTGCTATTAATGGAAAACATTGTACCTCCTATTTTTTATTTGTATTATATATATATATATATATATATATATATTTCTATTTATTAAAATAAATTATAAATTTCTATTATTATAAACTTGTGTATGTTCATATTTTTTAAATATAATAATAAATTTTATTTTTATCATAAAATTTATATTGATCGAACATCAACATAATAATTATTTATAAATTAAAATATTATAATATAAATTTATATTTTATTTTAATAAATATAATAATGATAAAAATAGAAAATATTAATTTATGTTTATTTTAATAAATATACATTGTAATAAAGTTTTAAATTATAATTTGTTTTAATAAATATAATTATGGTAATGAAAAAAATAAGACACTTAAGTAGTAGGCATGTCTTGAAAGGCCACCAATCGACCTTCACAGACGTCCTTGTTGGCGTCGAAGTCACCATTGTAGGGTGGTCCGTTGTACAACACGTACTTCTGTCAGGCGACCTAGTTGAAGCTTTCATTGCACAAACCCAAAACATTGTCTTGGAATTTCTCAAGTTTTGCTTCAATCGATGACTTCTCGGTCTCCAAGGCCGCATACTTGGTCTTCAATTCCTCCAGCTCAACCTCCAGCCGATTCTCCACCTCAGCGACTTGGTTCTTCTCCCTCTCTTTGAGCTGAACACATCTCATGTTGCTCAGTTCCAGCTCAACATCAACTTTGGCCATCTTAGATTCAAAATACGATATTGCTTCAAGTGCCAACTTCAACGATTTGAGGCCACGACCAACTCATGTTCAAGGCGGGAGATCTCTTCAACAGTTTGTTGATTTGTTTGATCAGAAATAAGCCTCGTCATCACCAGAGATCGGGCTTGCATTTCGATCACCGCCGAGAAGAGGTACTGCCGAGAGGTCGAATTCAGTGTCTCCTCTTCAATCGACAACAAGCTAACTCACACTCCTTTGGAAAGTTGGAGGTTCCCACCAAGGATTGGAAGGGAACCTTCGACAGCACCAGCTGGAGAGAGTGAGCTCAATCGGATGGGAGAGGGTTGAGGTAGACGTCTTGGGGTGCCATGACGCGACTAAGTGGTGGTGGCTGACGACTTATATATGGACAAGAGTTTTCAGGTAGGGAGTCTTCTTGGTAACTTATAAAAAACAGCGTAAACCTCTAAGTCCTCGACGCTTGAGGAAGAACGAGGCCATTGTTTGAACTGAGTGGGGGTCTTGGTCTAATAAAAAGGAAATTTGTACTAACCATTTTGATTAACGAAATACTCCACATCCTTCGACTCCACAAAAATCTTAAAGAACTTACCTTTGAATTTTGTGTATGAGGTGGTGTATGGGGCAAAAAGAACGTTTCTTGACCAACTGATAAGTGATAGCCAACTTACAGGGTCGGTCAGGTGAGAGGTATAGTAATGAAGGAACGTCTCGGAGGAGGGACGTAGACAACATGTCACAAACAAGCCGAAAGGCTTGAAAGGAAGCCCATGATTTGGGATGAAGCTGAGAGGGAGCAGCGTTGAGCACCCGAAGGACACCCATGGTAAACTCATCGAAGGGAAAGCAACGTGAAGTTTGGAGAAAAAGCAAGAATAGACAAACAAAAAAGGAGGTTCGAAAGTAGCCCGACCGATGCAAACATTATCGCTCGGATGACACGAATCTATAGCAAGGATGCCATCAACAACATTAGGTTTCAAAAGGCACACTTTGTCCACAAAAGAGGCAACTGAGGAAGAGTTCCAAAATTGGGAAAAATACCCAGTAACCTTAGGATCAACCTAATCGAACCCCATACGATGGGATGACTCCCTAACAAGGGGTTGATCGGTCGACAACCATGGCCTGATCGTTTGCCTTAACTGAGTTTATGTCTGACAATACAACCTCCCTAAGTTGGGAGGAACCTATGGTTTCACCCCACGAGTGATCAACTCTTGTAGAGCCGACAATGGGGGCAAGACTTGGATGACCCTGACTGACAGGGTCTTGGTTGAGGATGACTCGGACGAAGAGGATGATGAAGAAGAAAAGGACGAAGTGGAGTTAGAAGAGCTAGAAGGAGAAGACATGACTAATCTCTCGGAATGAAGGGAAAACACCTTGCCAGGTTGTAGGGTTTGAAAGTTGGAGCAAAGTATGGACAAATGGTGGGGGACCACTATTTATAGGTGTTGGGGGGAGGAACAGTGAAATGTCTCTTTGATCTCAACCATTAGATCGCTTTTGATCTAATGGTCCTCATTGCATCGTACAATTTCACGTCCAAAAACTAAGTAATCATGAGGCACGTCTTGTCAAGGTTTTGGGCGTTGTCAACGTCACATCCCACCTAAAAAAGCGCAACAGTCACATCTAGACTCTTTAGGTTGAACCTCTCGAGCCTGGGGTAAGTGTACCGGTCGAAATCAGACGAATTTCGTAGACTTCGATACCAAGTTTGTGTCGATCAACATGCTCAAAGATATTAAAGATCAAAAGAAGATTCAAGAGTCTAAACAATAAGTAAGCATTAGGTAATATGTTCTTAATCAGGATCCAAACGTTAATCCGATCCAATAATAATAGACCCATGATAATCATATAAAAAGTTACAAGTTTTGTGAAAAAAGTACATTATTATCACGCCTTAAATGCACCGAGCATCGAATATCGAATAATTACTTAATCGTTGGAGCACCTTTTACAGATGTCCTCCCGACCGATAACCTACAAAGAAAAGAGGAGTTTGACCGAAGTGAAGGATCGGGGGCTGACCAAGATAAGGTGGAATTGCTGAACTGAGTGGGACCGATCGATCAGAGATAATAGGTAATAGTTCTTTCGGTCTCGTCTCATTCGAGAACATAAATAAAAAAGTGAAAAGTCGATTATGAACCTAAATAAAAAAAAGTCGATTATGGGGGGAATTTGTTTAACCCAAAACGCAAAACACAATTGGGAGTTTGCTATGAGGGATCTGAATTCCCTCTTCCTACACTAAAGTGGTATTTTCGAGGAAGTAAAGTAGAGAAGGGACCATTTGGGATTTTTTGCTAAAACATATTATTCGGGAAAAAATAAATCAAAGTTATAATGACTTAAATTTGAACTTTTTTTCTAATTTGAAGGTTAGATGTGTGACTATAAAAGGGTACATACCTTGACTATATTTGACTTGAGTAAAAGTATAAGATTAATAATATATTTTTCTATAATTTTATACTTCTACAAGATGGTCTCCTACACTAATTGGTGTATTTTATTTATATAGTAAGTAATAAATATGTTTTACACTGAACAGTGAAAAGGAAAATGAGTAAGAAGACCAGGAGCGGAAGTGGCGCGCAACACTTCCCTCTTTCCACAATTATTTTTGTTTGAATGAATACAATTAATGGAACTTATCCTATTAAATTACCCTTCTTAATATATAAAGGAACATAAATGTTTTATGGTTAATTTTGTAAATAGAATTCAGACATAAAGAAGTGAAGCTTGAAATAAAAAACATAATTACTTAAAAGAAGAGGATGTGAAAAAGAGTGATTAGTTATTGTGTTTTGTCCCAGTGGTGCACGTGACCCTCTCTTTATCTCTCCAAACTCCAACAACATAGAATAGAAGGTAGTAGTAACAGAGCAGTGAGTGGAACCCAGTTTCCCCAAATCCAGATCTCATTTGCTTTCCATTCATGAGTCATCAATGTCTTCTTCCTCTATCTTGTTCATTTTCCTCTTCCTCTCCCTCCTCTTCAAACCCTCCAACACTCAAACATGCTCTTCCAACTCTAACACAAAAACAAACACAAACACAAACTCTCACCACTGTCCTCCCTTTTCCTCCAATCCCCCTTTTCCTTTCTCCTCCACACCAGGCTGTGGCCACCCATCCTTCCACCTAACCTGCTCCACCCCCCATTCTTTCATCTCCATCAACAACCTCTCCTTCTCCATACTCTCCTACAACTCCAACACCTCCTCCATAACCCTCTCCCCTCACCCACACCCTCACCCTCACCCAACCTCTTTTCCCAACTGCCCCTCCTTCCCCTCCATTCCAACCCGCCCCATAAACCTCTCTGCCACCCCCTTTCGCGTCTCAGCGGCCACATGCTCCCGCCTCTCCTTCCTCCGCCCCTGCTCTCCGCCTTCCCTCCCCAACTGCTCCCACTGCCCCTCCCAATGCCACCTCATCAAAACCCCCTCCCACCTCCTCCCTGACTGTAGATCCACCCACCACTCCCCTCAGTACTCAGACCCCCCCTGCCAAACCGACATCCTTGGCTTCCTCCAACAGTTACTCCAAACCGGAATCCAACTCGACTGGGACCAAACCAGTGACCCCTACTTCACCAACTGCACCCTCTGCCGCGCCAACAACGGCCTCTGCGGCTTCAACTCCTCCTCCCAGAACAACCCATTCCTCTGTTTCCGCTTCCGCTCCCAATCCACACTCTCCCCACCATGGATTCACAAATTCAAACCCAACAAAATGGCCCTTTTCAGCACCGTCATCGCCTTCACCTCCCTGCTTCTCCTAATCTCAGTTGCCACCGCCATCCTACGCTCCGCCAGGTCAAAGGCCTCCTCCGCCACGCAGCAAGACCCCACCACTCTCTTCCTCCACCACCACCGCTCCGCCAGCCTCCTACCTCCCGTCTTCACCTACGACGACCTCACCGCCGCCACCCACAACTTCGATCCCAAGCGGAAAATCGGCGACGGCGGGTTCGGCTCTGTCTACCTCGCGCAGCTCCGCGACGGTCGCCTCGCGGCGGTGAAGTACCTCCACCGCCACCACTCCTCCGCCGCGTTCTCTACCAAGTCCTTCTGCAACGAGATCCTCATCCTCTCCTCGATTCACCACGTGAACCTTGTGAAGCTCCACGGTTACTGCAGCGACCCGAGGGGACTTCTCCTCATCTACGAGTACATCCCCAACGGAACCCTGGCGGAGCATTTGCACCACCGCAAAGGATCGCTGACGTGGCAAGTGAGGCTCGAAATCGCGTTACAAACGGCGTTAGCAATGGAGTATCTTCACTTCTCGGTGGTTCCGCCGGTTGTCCACAGAGATATAACGTCGTCGAATATTTTCGTGGAGAGAGATATGAGGATCAAGGTGGGAGATTTCGGGTTGTCGCGGCTTTTGGTGGTGCAGGATACGACGTCGTCTTCGAACGGGTTTGTTTGGACCGGCCCGCAAGGAACACCGGGATATCTGGACCCAGATTACCACCGGTCGTTCCGGTTGACGGAAAAGAGTGACGTGTACAGTTTCGGAGTTGTGTTGTTGGAGCTTATCTCGGGAATGAAAGCGGTGGACCAGAGTAGAGACAAGCGCGAAATGGCGCTTGCGGATTTGGTTGTTTCCAGGATCCAGATGGGACAGCTCCACCAAGTTCTGGATCCGGCTTTTAAACGCGCCGACAGTGACGGCGTGGCTGCCGTCGCGGAACTGGCGTTCCGATGCGTGGCGGCAGATAAGGACGACCGGCCGGACTCAAGGGAGGTGGTGGAGGAGCTGCGGCGGGTGCGGAGTCGGACGGTGGCGGCAAAGGAGTGAAAAAAAGAGTGTTCTTTATTATGGGGCCGTGTGCTCATGTGGAGTTTGACTGTGAAGTTGCACTTGTGTCGGACGGCAACGTTGACCTGACCCCACCCAAACCATGATGAGTTGTTTTTGGTTCAAGTTAATTTGTTATTATGACGAGGTTAATACTTAGAATTGAACGCACGCACGAGGGTTTTTATTTTTATTCTATTTTGTCTGTGGTTACGTTACGTCAATTCACCTCAATAGTCAACAATACAACTCACTTATTTTGTACTACCTCACATCCTAAATACTATAACTCTCTTGCAAACTACATTTCTTCAACATTTTTACTTCTCTTTTTGGTTTCCAATTATTAAAGATTTGTTGTGGAATAAAGTGAGGGCGTGGATTTTTTTAAAGTGGTTGCTGTTTGGAATGCTTTCACCAAGATTGGTGTGGAAGTTCTACATTGGTCAGGTTGGGTTAAAAAGTCTTCTAAAGAAGCTTTTTGACGACGACGTCAACTTCAAAATCACTACTCACCACCATCTTTCTCTCCCGTCATTAGCGTTTCCAAATTAGACGGTTCATGGCACCCGCCATGGCCCACACCTTTGTTTTTTCCTACAACCTTAATCAATGCCAAATTGCTTATTCGCCACCTCTGCACTCCGATCCAACATAACGTCACACACCAACTTCCAACCCTGTGCTTTCAAATCATTCGCAGACACTTACACACCCTAACAAAATTTACAACATCATTTGTTTTGAGAATAAAAATACAGCATTTGAGTTTCTTAATTTACGTCCAAACATACACGAATTTACGGTGGAAGGAAGCGTATGTTTTTTTATGAATTTTGTTGCACTTTATTTTGTATACCATTTTACCCAATGAAGTATTGGATTTTGAAATGGTGAATATACACATACAAAAGAACCGGTCACGATTTGGTTCTATGATTATTCCCTCAATTAAAGTAACGACTCTCCAAAGAGGTGGCTTTCTCGCTCGCAATTTTTTCTTCTGGCTTGTTAGCTAATTTGTATCCCCTCTCCTGAAAAAAAAAATGTCATTTAAATGCATAAAGGTTAAATTAAAATGCTCTGAAACCATAACTAGAATGCTTAAAGACAAAGCAGCACGTACTAGTAGACGCCACAAATAGGGGACCCCATCTCTCTTCTTGATTTGCTTCTCCAACACTTCGATTGCTGTGATTAATTTCATCATAATATAGTTAGAGATGATTCGTGGGTTTCAACGTCAGAGAAAAAGTTCGAGATTTTACCCTTCAACGCTTTCCCAGTATTCAGCAACATGTTGTACCAAACTTCATTGAATACGTCCACTTGTTCGTCAGATGCCCCAATGATCTTCAAAACAGTGTAATTGATATTTTGTTAAGTTGCAAAATCAAGAAAAGTGAGGCCACGGTACGTAAAAGTGGGTTATCGGGATCCAACCTTATAATCAGTGGCGTCAAAATCTGGATCAAGTAAATCCAGTCCATGTTTCTCGTCTCCTATTCCGTACGCATAAAGTGCTTCTGCAAGCTAAGTTAATACAAGAGAAATGGAGGTAAGGATTTCAATGAAGATAGAAAAGATTTAGTTAATGAGAACATTGTATAACCAACAACTGCAGTACAAAACTATGAAGCTGTATATGTAACCAAAGCAGTTATTTATTGCTTGGAAGTAATATGTTTGAACCACCAAGTATGAACATGATAAACTACTTTTAGGCCACAATCAATATATCTCTATTTTTTTCAACTCTCTGCAAAATGCAAACAGTGGATCAAACATGGGATGTGATGTCAAGAGGTAAATAGTTCAGCACTGCACTCCCGTGTTTGACTTGTACTTTTGTTAAAATGAGTGCAACAAAGCATGGTTATCGCGTTCCCCCGCAGAATAAAGAATTTGAGCTATGAACTAGACAACTATCTAAAGAGATTTTTATATGTTCATGGAAGCAGCTACTGAAGCATACCATCATTCCTCTCTTCATTATTTGTTGCTTCCCTTTAGTCATCCTCAAAAACCTACAGTAAGATAACATAAATCTATCACAATTCATGGAATGCAACATTGTATCTCAATTACTTTACGCAAAATATAACACTTCTACCTGTTTTTTAAGCCCTTTAGAAGATCTTCTGCTTTAGAAATTTCTCCAGACTTTGCCAAAGTCCACACTATCAAGACATCAAAGTGCCACTCTATATACCAGTTTTCCTGAACATTCAACATACATCCATGAAATGCACAAGAAACACAGAATGAATATCCTTGAACTGCACAAATGAGAAATTTTCTCAACAAGATACTTGAGCAAGTGCTAAAAGAACATCATCGCTAAAAAACTTACATTTAAAAACAAAAGGTTCATTTGATCTCATGTTTTATATGTTATGTACATTTCATCTTGCAAATTATAAATTTAGGGGCTTAAAAACAGTTTGACGACGTTACACACACATGCACTCTTGTACTACTTTCCATTCAGTTTTCTCTTGTATTTTCTTTTTCATTTAAAATGTAAACTGGAAGTGTCACCAGATTAATGCCAAATCTGGTGTAAGTTTTAATACATCGAAAGAGAATACAGTTTATTAACCTAACAAAAAGTGAACCAGAATACACAACTCAGATCAATATTTCCAATTGCATACTAAATTGTCATACAATATTACTTTTTTCCTTGATTCCATAGAACATGTGGGCTGTATCTTAACTTACTTGATTAGTTAGGCATTCTGAAAGCAACTTGAGGCGATCACCACAGATATCCAATTCACCACGTACACACAACCGCAAAAGCAGACCAGCAGCATTTAAGTAAACCTGTATTCCGAGAGATTAGAACTTATGACAAATGGAAAAAAAGCGAGAACCTACTGGTAAAGACAAAGCTTATGAAATCACATACCTCTGCCTTCATAGAATCATTTTTGTCTAGCTCCTTCCATATATAATTGTCATATATCTCTAAAACTCTTTGTCTCGGAGCATTACCCTCTAAGTAACAAATGGCCGCATGCCACCAATTGTGTGTCAACCTGAAAGAATGAAATTTCTTTAGCCGATTAATACAAAATTAGGCAAAACTATGGTTAAACAAATAAAGTTCTTACATGAAAGATGAAGCAGAACACCATGATGACGAACATTCTTCCATGAACTTAACAGCTTCTCTAAAACAACACTTGTACTGAAGCACATGGCATAACTGCAGAACAAAATTCAATCAATTTACACTAATTTGGGACAAAAATATAATTTATGAAAATTTCTTGTTACAACATATTACTCAATTGACAGTATCATCTGTTCATAACTTGTGACTTCATCATGCCCAAACTAAATCTTGAGATAATTCCCTTATCAATGGTTAATTGCTCGATTTTTCTGTAAACCTCAACTTTCTTTTTGCATACGTAGCAGCAGAACAAGATTAAGCTTGTATTGCCAAGTAAGCAAAGAGAACAAGTGGAGATTTATTCAAAATCTTAATTGTTAAGTAAAAAACTTGAAAGATAGTAATAAGCACATCTACTCTAAGGTAAAGAGTGAATATCAACAATTACATTGACCTACAGCATGCTGTGACCAGATGTCTTGCTTATTGATCTCAAATCCCCTACTGGCAGCTTTCTCAGCATCCTCCATCCGCCCAAGCTCCAGCAAAGGGAACGCAAGCATGCCATATATATAGTTTTGTCCTTCATTTTGAGGTAGAACCTGTAAAACATAAAAGGACACGGTACTCACTTTTCATCAATAATAATAAGAAGCAGCAAACTACTCAAACCGTCCCTTAATTGACAAATAATACAAAGTTACATCCTATTTGGATGGCAAATATTACACATCAGGGTAGGATAAGGATGGACTAATTAAACAAATTATTTGATGTTCCTTATTCTGGTGTTTGATACTATTTTGATATTTGTATCATAAAATTACATTACAATAACAATTAAAAGCTAACAAGACTAATTTTTCCCTTAAAAGATGTCAAATCAATAGAGAATTTTGGGCTAAGAACTAGGTTGATTATATATTCCCATGGCTACCAAGAAACCAAATTTAGGCTGTGAAAGGCTTCTAAATCCCAGCTTAACCTGTCCAGGCAACCCAAAATAAAGGAAGCAAAAATAATGAAAGTAAATTCTGACTAACACTAAACTTTCCAATAATCTAATTTAGTGGGCTTCAGAGATGTACAAACCTTTTATTCCTCCAGTATATAAGTTAAAGAAGCATCCATTATCCATTATATTAACATTTTGCAACTTCTTTAAACAATATGCGTGATTCAAAAATATTATACTAATATAAATCTACCTCTCTATATGCAAATAAAACACTGATTTCCACAAATCAATTGTAGCAAAAATGAAACAAAAATGTTTTCTAGTTAGACGGAACCTGTTGAATAAGAGACAAAGAAAGACCAGGTAGACCCATGTAGAAGCATAAGACTTGTGCTCTCTTTAGGGAAACCAGATCTCTTGGGAACTCTTTTAGAAGCTTCAAAACAAAAACAAGCAACATTAATCAAGAGAGTTTGAATAGCAAATCGGATGAATACAAAAGCATTATGAAGGCAGATACATTTGGCGAACATTTCAGAAGTCTGAAGTGAACTCTCCTCTTCAGATAGAAGTTTCTTAGTAAACAATTAGCAAAAGGTCATCTAACAACCTTGTTTAAAATTCAGTTCCCACACATCTGAATAACTAAAGATCAAAGTGTCCTGTAAAAACATCAATTTTCAAAAGCCAACATTTAATTTGTATTCCCTTAACTTAATGCCTTCTAGGATATACTATTTTGTTCATGGTTCTTTCCTGTTCTCTAGTATACAAATCATGCAATTGATACCAAAGTATTCATCAGCTGTCACCACTATATCTGTAACTTGTAAGGTCACAGGCATATCTACTTCTACGCTTACATCCTTTCCCCATAAAACTCTAGAACAAACTCGAGTGTTAGGGTATCTTGATAAACACATCAGCTGTCTCAGACAGACATTGGCAACCAATGAAGGCGGACTCACACTACCTCCTCAGGTAGAGGTAGGAACATCATCCTGTAGTAATTCTTATCAATAAAATTTTCTACAAAACTTTCCTTTCAGCAATTTATATTTCAATCTGACGTTAACAAAGACCGAATTTTATGTACAAAGGATGAAAATCTCCAAGATGCATTTTAAGATATAAACAAGTAGCAGAGCAATGAACACAGCGAAATCGTATTCTTGAATATTGAGTAAATACTTGTACTTATTTTAGTCCTCCTCGAAAGTGACATCAGTTTAATCATCCAAAAGTATATAAACACACTAAAATTCAATGACAACTTTGGCATCAACTAGGTTTTCCAATTTTGTCATTTTACACCAAGTTGGTCCTCAAACTGATTACACTTGCATATCACTCAAATGGACCCACTGAGTCACTGACCTTGGAATGCATTTCAAGAGCAACATCGTCGTCTCTATCTTCGGATAGCAAATAACTGATGGCATCGAAAACAAGTTTCTCGTACAAGGTGGCATGATCCTGTAACAACAGAATTATAATAACGCATCAAAGGGGTTTTCTTTTTGGTGGAAAGAGTCAAAGAGACAAAAAAGAAGAAGCAGCAAATGAAAAGGTACAAGGCGGGACTCAGCGGCATGCAGACAAGTGAGAGCACGAGAAGAATCAGGCGAGTAAAGGAAATGTGCTGCCAAGATGTTGGCCAAGACACATTGATTGTCATGTGCCAGTGCTTCCAGAATCACAGACCTTTTTCTACCATAGATGAGAACCTTCATTGAAAGGAGACCCCCCCAATTTGAGTTTTGATATCAAAGAATTTCAACAATGACAAAAGTCAAAATAAAAAAAAATAAAAAAAAAATCATACAGAGAGAGAGGGGGGTGATGTGAAATGTGTGACCTGATGGCAGTAGGAGTTGATGGCTGAAACGCAGGCCTGCGAAGAAGTAGCGACCTGGTATCCCCACATGTTCAATTTCACACTTTCTTCCATTGTTCACTTCTTTCCCCTCTATCTCTTTCTCTGTCTCTTTCTGATTTCTCAAGTCAAAAACATTGGTTAAGGTTTTCAGGTTTAATTAGGTAAGATATAAAGAAGAGTAGCCTGATAACGGACACAACTAGAGATCTTATCTGACAAATAACAAGAATAAGGTAGTATTAACTAACGTATAATTCCAAGGTTGTCTTATTTATCATTTCAACTCTCTTTTTTTACCATGTTAAAGTTGGGAATTGATAGAAGAAGTGGTTGGTTTGAGATGAATTTGAACCCTTTATATGAAATATAGAGAAATTAGGAAAATTTTCGTAACAGTTTGTAATTTGGGTGAGTTATTATTAAAATGGATAAAAAAAATATTATTTTGAATATCACATCTTCGTATTGAAATCGTGTAAAGCTGAAACAATTTTGTTTTGATGAAGATGAAGTAGTGTGAGACTGAACGACTTTGATTAATCAAAGTCTTGTAGGGTTAAGATGACTTTAATTAATATTTATTTGAAGTAGTGTGAGAGTGGACGATTTTGATTAATCAAAGTGATGTAAGATTAAGACGCTTTGATTAATATTTAATTGAGTCATGAGAGATAAAAATGATTAGTCACCTACAAATTTTTAAAGTAGTTTCGAAAATTTTAAACATTTGTTATGTTGAAAATTAATTGATAATAATAAGTACAAAAATATTTTTAACAAATAAGGTAAATAATAATAATAATATAAATGAGACCTTATCATTGTGGTATTCGATAGTACATTAGGAGACCTCGTCATCTCAGTATTTGGTAGTATGAGATGATAGATAATTTTCAGTACTTGATAGTGCATTGTGATGCCTTCTCAATATTTGGTAGTACGAGATGTTAGATAATTTTCGGTAGACACTATATTATGAGACCTCGTCATTTATGTATTCAGTAATACAATGACCCCTCAAGCTCAAGCGAGGGGAAGAGTCTGAAAATAAATTTTTGTTTCTTTATCATTACGATATGTTGTCAACCTCGTTGGGTACACGACCCCCCAGGATCGAGTAAGCGAAGCCTACGAAGGGTATATAAAGATGCAGTGTTTTCTGGATGTCGCTCTTTAATAGGGATTCATGGAGGTGAATTCCATCTTGACTGTGAACACTAAAGCGCTTTTAATATGTTGTTCTCGGTAGGGATTCACTTAGGTGAACTGGACCTTGATCGAGAACGTTGTGGCGCTCCACAAATATTGTTCTCGGAAGGGATTCAATAGGGTGAATTCGACCTTGGGAGAGAACGTTTTGTCACTTTCCAAATGTCGTTCTCGGCAGGGATTCACTTGGGTGAATTTGACCTTGGTTAAGAACGTTGTTGTGCTTTCAAGATGTTGTTCTCGACAATGATTCACTTGGGTAAATTCAACCTTAGCTAAGAGCGTTGTCGTGCTTTCTAGATGTTGTTCTTAGTAGGGATTCACTTGGGTGAATTAAACCTTGGTCAAGAGCGTTGTCACGTTTTACATATGTCGTTCTTGGCTGTGATTCACTGGTGAATTCGACCTTGGCCAAGAACATTGTATCACTTTCCAAATGTCATTATTGGTGGAATTTACTTGGGTGAGCTCAAACTTGGTCGAGAATGTTGTCGCACTTTCGAGATGTTGTTCTCGTAAGGGATTCACTTATGTGAATTCGACATTGGTCGATAGTATTGTTGCGCTTTCCATATGTCTTTCTTGACAAGAATTTTCTTGGGTGAATTCGACCTTGGCCTAGAGCGTTCTGGCATTTTGAGATATTGCTCACGACAGGGATTCACTTGGGTGAATTCGATCTTGGCCGAGAGTGTTGTAATGTTTTACACATGTCGTTCTGGGTAGGGATTCACTTGGGTGAATTCGACCTTGGCCTAGAGTGTTGTGTCACTTTCCAAATGTCGTTCTCAGTAGGGATTCACTTGGAGGAATTCGACCTTGGTCGAGAATGTTGTCGCGCTTTCAAGATGTCGTTCTCAGAAGTGATTCACTTAAGTGAATTCGAACTTGGCCGAAAGTGTTGTTGCCCTTTCTAAATCTTGTTCTCAGTAAGGATTCACTTGGGTGAATTTGACCTTGGTCAGAAATGTTGTTACATTTCTTTAATTTAGCCTTAAAAGCAAGGGGGACAAATAATGACATCATATGAATGTTTTCTTACCTAATTCTAGTTAAAACCTCCTCAGCCAAAATTCTACTTAGTGGAAAAAGGAAAAAAATATCGATGGTAAGAAAGAGTACACTAGTTACATTGATATAACTGAAATAAAACTTCATATGCCTGACGTTTCACATTCTCGACACGTCTTCCTCGATCAGGTGTTGAAATCGATAAGCTCCATTTTGCAAGCTTCTTTTCTTATTTTCATCTTGTCACATAACTCTTATAGCAAGTCAAGCTTGGTATAGAGACCCTCGACATTTAGGTTTAGGTCGGTTAGCCTTCTTCTCAACTAACCTTCTTATGAACAATGTTGTCGGTCACCCTTACCTTAGTATGAAATTCTCTTAATTCTTTAAGGTGCATGAACTTGACCTCATTTTGTCGCAACTCGTCGAGGCTTGCATCGATTTTTTGCAAAGACTATCCAAAAAGGGGCCTACACATGAGCGCGATGACCATGTGATGCATGACTACGCTAGGGCTTAGGTTCCTGATGCTAAGGGATACTTTCTCTAATCGTTCCATGAATGCTTGCAGCAACTTCGTTTTCTCTTGTCTTATATTAACTAGTGTGATTGACTTGAGGAGGTGAGGTCGGCTCGTGGCCAATTGTGCCCTGAACTTCATGACTAAGGTATCAAAACAATCGATGGAGTCGATTGGGAGTTTTGTGAACCAATTTAGGGCGACACCCTTTAGGGAGGTGGGGAACACTCGACAAAAAAGGGCGTCATCAGCAGTGTACAGACTGATTTGTGTGACATATGCGTCGATGTGTTTGTCTGATTCGGTGGTGCCCTCATATTTGTCCAGCGCTGGACTTCTCTAGTTGCTTGGGAGAGAGGCTTCCATTAAAGCCTTGGTGAAGGGGCTGCGATAGAAAGACATCAAGAAAGTGCTAGCGGAGGCATATGACTTAGTACTCGAGTGATAGGAGATGTCGACCTTTGTTTTCAGATTGGTTTGCTGATTAGGTTTGGTGAGGTCTCAGTTTCCGTCTTGTGTGATTTGGATCGTTTTACTGTTTAGTTTTTGCTTCATGCGAGCTTTTTCTTTTTTGAAGAGCCCTTATTTCCTCCTCACTCCTCTTCTTAAGGATGTACATTGTTTTGAAGTTCTTCCTTTTGAACATGTCTAACTCTTTCTTGCTTGGTTGAGTGCTTATCGTTGCTCGTCATGTTCTTGGTGGTTACCATGTGACTTTCTTGATAAGGTTTTCTTTCGACCCCATGATGGATGCCAAAATGTTATTACAGGGGCATAATCCTTCTTAGACGTGTCCTTTTTAGCTTTTTGGCTTCTCGACTTCCTAGACTTCAATTTTTTAGCTTTTCGATCTTCGAGTCTTCGACTTTTCTTGGCTTCTCGGTTCTCAAGTCCTAGGAAGGGGTACCTACGATTATACTCTGACACTTAAGTCAGTTCTTGGTCTGAGTAAAATATGTTACTTCAGAATTAGGATTACCTTTTCCCTTACAGTGTTCTCCTATTTATGATAGTTTTGTTGGACCTTTGGTTGTACAAATGATTAGGTCGGACCCAATGAAGCTCAATTGCCCTTTAATAATGATTTGTGGGTATTTATTATGAAGTATTCATTAATGACATCATTAATCTTGTATGTTGTTTAAGAGGTTGTTTGTGATTTGCTGACATGTCATATAGTTCTTGGTACTCAAGTACTCAATAGTATGTCGAATACACTATGTAACCTCATTATATCGGTACTCGACAATACATTATGAGATCTCATCATCTCAGTATTTGGTAGTACAAGATGACAGATAGTTCTTGGTATTTATTTATCAACAATACATTGTGAGACCTCATTATCTCAGTATTCGATAATACGAGATGTCAGATAATTCTCGGTACTTGACCGTACTTTATGAGACCTCGTCATTTTGATATTCGGTAGTACAATAAAGATTTACAATTTTGTTAAATGTCATTGAAGTTTGAAGTTACTAACTCAAATACAATTTTTAATCCCTTACACTATTGTTATAAATGAACCAAAATTTATATATGAATTAAAATTAATTTTAGCATATTATTAAAGATTGAGATAATCTATCAAAAGGATATTTTTTCCTATGTGATCAAGATGTGTTTTTCTAACTTGCATGAACAGGAGTCGAGACTATGAGATAGTAAATGTGTAAAAAATATGATAAAGAATGAAGATTTATATCTTGAAATTATCATTTTAGGTATAAGCAACAAAGAGTTAACAACTTTTTAGGGGTTAGTGAGAACTTTGTGCATTTAATAAAGATGGTGACTTTCGGGAAGATGAAAGGTTGCACTCTTGCATTAGAGGAAAAACATTTTAATATTGGTAGAGGTTATTATGACTATGGGTACATTTTAGAATCTCTCGTTGGAGAGTTCCAAATTTTTGGTGTTTGATAAACTTTTTGAGTTTTGTTGTTGCCAATTTTTGCTAGGTAAGAATGTCTTCTTCTTCTTCCTACTTCTAGGGGGTGTTAGCATATGAAGAGCTTTCAAGATTTGGGTAGTTTTCATATGGTGTCATGAAGTGAAGTGATGTAGAGTTAATGAGCGAATAGGATTTAAATGGTGATAGCCTAATGGTTAGAATTTGGAGACATCTTAAAACTTTGATGAGGAGGAAGTTGAGGAGTCAGCTAAGCATAATGTTCCAATAAAAATAATGCTGTGAGTGAAGGAACCTTCACGTAAGAGAATATTTTTTCTAAATATCACTAGTTTTCAATTTTGTGAACTTTTGTCGACTGTGTACGCATATTAGAGTGCAAAGCTATTGATGGAACGATCACGAATAAAAAATGTCATGAAAATAATAACTTTTGTTTAATAACATATGTGCGTGAAGATCTGTGGCCCATGAATTAACGCAACTATGTTTGTAAATGTTTGGTAATAATCAAATAAATTATTTATCAATTTTTGTAAGAAATTCTTTCAAAATTTAACATAACCTTAAACGAGTTAACAAGAGTAACGTTCACCATATTATCCAATTTTAAATTACCATACAATTAAAAATGAGATTTGGTTCTCTTGTCTCCATCTGGAGTTCCACATTCATAAAACCATTTTGATTGCAATTTTATTTCAACCCTTCATCACAATCTTGATTCCATGTACAATACAACTCAAAAGATCAACAAGTTCAAAATGGATTTACTTCATTTTCAATTTAAAATAACTACTAAATGATGAGATTTGCAGCAAACATATAATAAAGATAGCTTAGGACAACCACTTTGAAATCCGTTCCTCAATTAACTTGATTCCATTTACTTTGCAGCAAACTTTAGCTTTAAAAACTTGGCAAATTCAATAAGCTTGTCAGTTTCTGGTAGAAAGCCATTGACAGCAGGATGAGCAGCAAATGTTTCAGCCCATTGGACCAAACTTGGGTGCTTGGTTTCATCTAGCAATTTTCTTCCATTGATTTGCTCTGTCACTCTAATCCAGCTCAAAAAGCTGCCAAAACTAATATCAATGAATCCAATTGTATCTCCTCCAAAAAAGGCTTTCCCTTCTCCCCCCTTGTTTAGCACTTCTTCCAACCTCTCAAGTACTTCCTCTGCTTGCTCAAAGTGTGGCCTTTTTTCCTCATCATCTTCAGCTACTACAACACTTCTTAAGGAAGTAAACCACTGCTCCAACCCATAAGTCATAAGTCATTCTATATATAAAAAACATTGACACTATCTTCAACCCAAAAAAACTTAAAACATTAGATGAGTGGTCTTTCTTCTTATTTACATAATGAGTAAGTTTTTTCCTTATATATTACTCACCTCACTTTTTACGAATTAAAAAAATGTAGACTCCACATTGAATTCCTCACTTAAATTTCTAATTGATTGATAATATAAAATCTGTCTAGAGCATTAGCATTACAGTGTATGAAAAGTGAAGTCTAGAAGAGTCACACTCACACATAAATAGGAAAAACACCTGTACACTTAACTTAAGTAGTTACATAATAACTGTCATAGTAAGTTTTATACGAATTAATTATTCCTAGCATTAGTTAGTGCGAATCAGAATGATAAAAAGGAAAAGAATACCTTTTCATCAATGTAAGCATTCCAAAATCGGGCATTAGCTCGATCATAGGCATTTTGTGGAAGGATGGGGGGAGCATTGGTCCAAACCTCATCGATGTATTCAACTATGATTGCAGATTCACATATGACTTTATCTGCATGGAGGAGAACTGGGATTTTCTTTTGCACAGGGTTAGACTTCAGAAGAAGTTCACTTTTGGGATTCAAGGTCTCTTCAATAACCTCATAATCTACACCCTTGAGGTTAAGGGCAATCTGCACCCTAAGAGCAAAAGGGCTGAACCAACCACCCAATAGTTTCACGTTGTTTTTAGCCATCAATATGAGAGGTTTAAAAAGGACCAATATGCAGTGTAATGTGTTTGCCGTGATGAGTTATTTGGTAGGGAATGGAGTGTTTATATGAATGGATGAGGAAAGAGGGAGATAAGATATCTGTGGTATAGTGTGCAGCAAGCCAGCTAAATAACAATTGATTCAAAAAGTTGGACGGTGGACTCATCTATTTTTGGCATAAATGATTTGATCCTTTCTTTTTCATTCACCAATATTTCAAAATCAGAATATAAGTCACAACTTATTTCAATAAAATTTTTCAGACAATGTCATGATAAATTAGTATCTATATTTTGATTCATGATATTTGAATCTGTGTGGCTGAAATCAAACTTCTTATGTTTAGAGTAATCAACATTGATTCTGGTAATTCTTCTAATTTATGAGTCCCATATTTGAGCAATCTGGTTGCGTCATTTTTGTCGTAATTATTTGAAATGTATAATTGTGTGTTGCCTTTATTTTCTTTTTCACTTGGTTGTCATTAATTACTTCATGGAAGTGCTTCCTGTGATTCATAACCATTGTGTCATATTTTCTACTTTGTGTACCCATTAATGTGCATTAATGAGGTTGTTAGAGTAGGAACGAATTACAGAGGGGAATTAATGAGATTGTTAAAGCATAAACCAACCCATTTTAATATATATATATATATATATAAATAAATTTATTTTATAATTTCTATTTTAGTAAATGAATTGGTTTTGCTGAAAGTATTTATGTCGGAAGGTCAGAAGAAGTCAATAACAAGTGCAAACGATACTGAAAACCCTACGTGGATAAGTACACAAGTGTTAGCGTTAAAAGGAGACACACATAAATACATGAATAAAATTAATTAAATATAAAAATCAATTAGTGTGAGATAAACAAAATGATTAAAGTGATGTGATAGGCCCAATAGGTCCATTAGCAAGTAGTATAAATTGATGTAATGTTTAGTTCAGTTTTTTAGTTTTTTGAGGTTAATTAACACACAACACTGATTTAATCTTCAGAGTGTTCCTGCAGGTACCACATCACACGAGAGAACGAAAGGAATCCCCATAAACACGAGTGACCGAGAGAGTAAAGGTGAACGGAGGCACGGAGGAACATAGAGACCGAAAGGAAGAACTAAAGGCGAATTCGAAAGACACTTTTTCCCATATATTTGGTACAAGTACATTTTGGCGCCCACTGTGGGGTAGAGTGTGAAGCTTTGAGGAAAATGGTAGTCACAAGGGGGAAGAATCATACGAAGGAAGAAGAAAGTGGACATGATGAATCAACAATGTTTATGCTGATTAAGTTGCAAAGGGAGTTGGAGATGCTGAAGAAGAGGAATGTAGATGAAGTGTAAGCATTAAGAGCTGAAAATAGATACATCAAACAAAAGCTTAAAGAAGAAAATACTATGCCTTTAAGTTCAAAGCGGGAGTATGTGGGGACAAGTACTCGGCCAAATCCGATGACTGTTAATAGCTTTGAAGTACCCCACAAAAAGCCTGAGACAGTATCTCATCATGTTTATGGAACAACGATAAGAAAGTACCCTTTTTTTTGAAGAAGTTATGGAGGTTTCGTTGCCCAACAATTGGAAGAATCTGACGTTAGAGAAGTATGATGGAAGCACTGATCCCGACGAACATGTTACAGTGTATATTACTCAGATCAATTTGTACACTTCGGAGGATGCCATATTATGTAGAGTATTTCTGAAAATGTTTAAAGGAGCTAAGTTGAGTTGGTTCGCAAAGTTACCACCTTACTCAATTGATTGTTTTGATACACTTGTAATGAAATTTGAAGCCCACTTTGCTACTAGTAAGCCACATCATCTTACATCTATAACGTTGGTGAATATTAGGCAAAAGAAGGAGGAATCATTGAGGGCGTTCATGGAGAAATTTGGACGAGTGGCTTTAAGTATTCGGAATTTAAGCCCTAAGATGACCATGCATCATATGGTTACGACACTGAAGCCGAGACTGTTTGTGGATAGCTTATGTAAACAGCCAACAACTGACCTTGTCGAGTTAAGACAAAGAGCGACTAAGTTTATGCAATTAGAAGAGTTGAAGAGCTTCAAGAGTCAAATAAGGGCGACAGATGGAGTTGAAAGGAGGGAAAAGGATGGAGGAAGATGGAGGAAGCCGAAAGATGTCTACAAAGGACCATAGTTTGCAAGATATACTCCTCTCAATTTTAATGAAGCAAAGATATTGGAAGAAACACTTCATACCGAGTTAATTCCTTTACCAAGAAAAATTCCTACTCCAAATAATGTTGATCACAATAAGCATTGTAGATATCACAAGAATTTTGGCCACAATACAAAAGAGTGTTCAGGGTTAAGAGATAAAATTGAAGAGTTGGTTCAAGCAAGGCATCTCAAACAATATGTACAAAGAAGTGAAGGAGGACGACTTAATTTTAGAGAAGGAGACATGGAACGAAGGGAGGGAAAAAGATGGGAGCGAAGAAAGGAGGAAAGTCGAGGAGAAGGAAGGGAGAGAAGCCGTGAACCACAAAGAAGGTATTTTAATGTTGAAAGGAGGGATAGAGGAAGAAGTCCTATGCCGAGAAGGGGGAGAAGACCGGTGAGACCAATACGAGGTGTAATCAATACTATTTCAAGAGGATTCGCAAAAACAACCAGTTGATTTTCTGCAATCATATTAAAAACAGTTTTGAAATTGGCTGAATTGATTTCTAATTGATTGATTCTTCAATGTCTTTCAATCTACCTTAAATATTTGTGAAAATCTTAAATAAATAATTCACCCCCTTTTGTTTAAGGCCTACAATTCTAACACATCAATCAATTATTTCATCTTTTCGGATAAAGAGGTATTGGCATTCAGAGTTGTTTCGAGTGTTTGAGCCGAATCAACTAATTCTTTCTTCAGGCGTTCACCTTCAGCAGGAGGTGCACCTTTGGCGGTTTCATCACCAAGTCTTTTACATATGAGTAAAGTTCTAGCAGCAAGCTCCATAACAACATTGGAAAGTTCTTTAGTAGAAGAGTTGTAGAAAAGTTCTTTCTCGGAATTATTCAAACTAAAAGAGAGAGATTCTAAAAGCAAAAGATGAAGAAGGTCCACCATGTCAACTTTTTCTAGGTGACTTATTAGAAAAGTGAGACTGACGTTTTGAACGATCTCGTTTCTTATGCTTTCGGGAAGTGGTACCCTCAACAATAGCTTATGGCGAGACTTGATTGATAGGAGTCACTACAACAACCATTACATGCTTTTCTCAAGTTCGAACATCATGAGAACTTCCAGATTGATCATTTCTAAAAGCCATGTCATGAAAATAGTTCTTGCCATTTTTGCTAGCAGCAACCATGACATCTGATCAATGCGGAAAAACTCAGCAAAGTTAAACAAACATCAATAAGAGAATATATATAACCGAAATGAAAAAGTACCAAAGAAATCATCCTCAAGTTGAGGAGACAGATAGACACGAAGAAGACTCCGAGTAGGAAGCTTCCGTGGTAGATCATTAAGAACCAATAACGTTTCCAAGTCATCGGTAGTCATTGAGGAGTGGGGCCAAAAATTGTATTTTAAAGGAGTGCTGGTCCAGTAAAATGGGAATTTAGGCTATCCCCATCATAAAAGTATTTACGGTCATCCTTCTCAACCAACAATTTGAAAAATCCACATTTAAAGTTCTTGTATGAAGTAGCCAAGAGAGTAGTTTTTGCTCGGCTTATCAAAGATAGGCAACCTGCTCTCTTACCAGGCCGAGTACTATAAAAATGTAAGAACACTTGCGGGCTCATCTTCAAATGTAAAAATTTACATATAAGTCGAAAGGCTTGAATAACAACCCAACTATTTGGATAAAGTTGGGTAGGGGCAACGTTTATAATGTGGAGCACTCCTGTTTGAAATTCATCTAAGGGAAATCGCATGTGCATATCTGTGATTAGACATGTTAGAAATAGAAAAAATCTTCAGCTGAATCTTCTCGGCCATGGCAGAAATTGTCAATGGCCCAACATCTCCGAAAGGCGATGATATCTTTGTTAAGTTGAGGATCGTATAAATCTGCCTTTGATAAAAAATACCAAAGTGAAGTCGACCATTGATACTAAGAAAAATATTCACGCACGTGGATATCAACCTATTTGTAACCTGACCTTAAGCTCCAATTTTCTTCCGCCCTTTTGGCCCTCTCTTCGCGGACAAACCTTCAGAATTCTCCTTAATACCAACACTCTCTTGGTTGGTAGGGGATGAATTATTCGATTCCATTTGAGAAAAACTAACAAGAACCGTTAACCCTCTGATGACGAAACAAAACTAAAGGAAAACATACCTAATAATACAAGTCAAAACCGAAATCAAAATCCGAAAGTTGTCAAATCGAAAAAAATAGACGTGGACCATGTTTGAAAGTGAAAGCCTATTTATAGAAGTTTTCAAACCTCTTGGAAGGCCAAACGACGTCAAGATCTAACCGTTAAACCTCATGTTAATCCACCGTTTCAGAAGAGTCAACTCTTCAAATCAATCTTAATAATGCATTTAATATGCATGAGTCTCAAGAACGAAAGTACAACTATATCGTCAAAACCAGTAAAGGATTTTTTATACGGCCATATGATACTTTAAGATCTTCGTCAATTAAGCTTTCCTTGATCCTGGGGGCAAGTGAACTGGTTATGTCGAAAGTATGTATGTCGAAAGGCCGGAAGGTCGGAAGGCCGGAAGATGTCAAGAGTAAGTGCAAACTATAGTGGAAACGCTACGTGGATAAACACACCAGTGTTAGCGTTAAAATGAGACACGCATAAATACATGAATAAAATTAATTAAATGTAAAAATTAAATAGTGTGTGATAAACAAAATGATTAAAGTGATGTGACAAGCCTAATAGGGCCATTAGCAAGTAACATAAATAGATGTAATATTTAGTTCAGTTTTTTAGTTTTTGGAGAGTGGTTAATTAACACACAACACTGGCTTAATCTTTGGAGTGTTCCTGTAGGTACCACATCACACGCCGAAAGACCGATAGGAATTCCCATAAACACGAATTACCGAGAGAGTAAAGCTGAATGGAGACATGGAGGAACGTAGAGACCGAAAGAACGAAGTGAAGGCGAATTCAAAAGATACTCTTTCCCGTATATTTGGTACAGTAAACTATTTTAAACTTAAGATTAAATCCTGAGTGAGTATCACATATAGCATATTAAATTAAAAATATTTTACTATAATTAAATGGTTAGTAATGAATATTATATAGTGATATTCACAGTAGTGCGAAATAGAGATTTAATAATGACATACAAGTTTGATTAAATATAAATAGGTGTTAAAAGTAAATTTTATTTAATAATAACATACGAGATCAATTAAATATAAACAGGGACTTGCATTCATTGTTTGGATGGTAATAGTTGGAAGATTGTTTCCTACCAAACTGTGTTCGAATGCTGGTAAATGAGAAAAGAATTAAATATAAATCGGTATTAAAGTAAATATGGTATCAGTTTCGTTAATATTTGAACATATATTGCATCAATTTTAACTTAACTTAGGTAAACAAATTATATATTACATTGGTGTAAAATGTTGCATAAGACATGGTTAAAAATTTACAAAGTTATTTTTATAGGGGATACTACGACATTTAGAGTATATTTAATAATTGTAAGGTGTGAAAAGTAAAAGCCAATTAAGTCAAAGCCCAACAAGTGAGCACTATAAATAGATGATCTTCTTAATAGGTAAGTAGACTGATTTGTATCTGATAACTAAACAAACTGATTTTGACTTTATCATTAGAGCTTTGCAAGTACACACACCCGTCCGAGAGCAATCACGAGTTCAGAAACCAAGAGTTGAACTTGACCAAGCAGACAAGTGAGAGCCCCTATCTAACAACAAAGAACCAGCGCAAGCCCAAACTAGTGGATCTAGTAGCCGAAAGCCCAGTATAGTAGCGAGAGCCCGAGAGACCGAGAAGAGAAGAAGAAGAAAATTAATTGTTTCTAAGGCCCTGTAAGCAGTTGGATCTATGAATCGATGTAATATGTAAAAATAAAAGAAATATTTGAAAATTTTAATTCACTTACTACCTATGACATCTATTGTGCCTAAAATTAAATAATAAGCTTTTTTTTCCCACTTAACCCTCTTTCTCGGTTTCTATGTTTAATGTGCCTAATATTTTCGCTCACTACTATTGCGTCACCCTGTCTCTCAATCTCGTTGTTACGTCTACCTGTTGGAAGTGGCGTTGCTCCGTCTACCATTCTCATCATCATTGCGTCTACATGGTGACTTTCACATATTTTTCGTTAATTATCATTCTGTTGTCGTCATTTGGTATGAATGGCGTCATTGGGATTTGTGGTACTTCCGCTAGTAATTTATGATATTGTTGTTGGGTATTGGAAGGACATTGTTATCGTTGATTATGTTCATCCACTACTGTTGCTCTTGCTACTTGGGATTTGAGACCACTTTCGTTGGATTTCAGTACCACCGTTGTCGTTGCTGGTTTTTCCATTTCTGTCACTGTAATTGTTGGGTTTCCATTTTAATATTTATATTAGAAATACAAAATATATTGTGTCATATATTGAATTGAGTTACCCTTATTTTATCGTTTAAGATTCAATATAAAGATTGAATTCTAACTTCAATTTAAATTATTAAAAAAATTCTTATATTTAAAAACAAAAGGAGATAGCAATGTTAGTCATCATATTGAACTTGAATTGTCCGTTTGGACTCTTTAGGAAGATTAAATATTTTTTTCATAGTTTCATTAGGACATATATTTAATCACATTACATATATTTCATGAAATTTCGCTTGTAATATTTTATGAAATTTCTGATTGTATTTTGTGTTGTTCTTCATATGCATATTTGATTGTGGTTAATTTAATTTCACCACTCTCATTTCGTGTTACCTGGAGACCAATATGAAATGTTGCCGAAATTTTGTGAAGTATAAGTAATGCATATTAAAATTGGCGTACTAATGAAATATAAAAAAGTGAATATTCTTGAATGAGATGAGATAGGATCACACCTTTATTAGTACAAAATAGGAGATATTCATGCATAAATGTCAGTCGAATAAGTGATGTGTGTAAGAATGATGTTGAGAGTTTCTACAATTTGCTCAACAAAAGGGAGAAGGTATAAATGGAAGATATAATTGTTCATGTGTTAATTGTTTGAACGGGAGATAACTAGAAATTCAGTTGATACGAGAATATGTTTTTTGTGATGGTTTTTTGTGATGGTTTTTTGAAGAGTTATACAATGTGAGCCCCAACCACAATTGCACCAAAATGTTAATCCAATTCAAAAAGTTTGTTACGATTTCACAATAATTGTTTCAGTCATCTTGTGTCATTTCTTAGGATGAAACAATCTTTGGTGTCGACAATGAACATATACCGTTGTACATAAATATACAAGATGTCTTTGAAATCATTTAGGGTAATCAAATGCTTAACATTGCTATGGGAGCATAGAAACTTAATCATCTTTAATCAAAGAGTTGTAGATGCAGAAGAAGTTTTCCACAATGCGCAGCTTAAATCGTGGTTATGGTTGAAACACAAGGAGAATAATTTTGATTATTCCTATGCAGATTGGATCCTAAACCCACTGTCTTGCATTAGTAGCATCAAATAATAGGTGAGGCATATAACAGGTATTACTGGCCGGTAGGTCGTGCTGGTGGAGGGGAGTAGTGCTTTGTTTTTTAAGGTAGCCAAGCCTGACAGGTGTGTGAAGGCCAAGGTATGAGGATGGGCAGAGGTTCTGAGTGGCCACAAGTGCTGTTAAGGGAGAGGTCAAGTTTGCAGCAGGTCT
>Ga0123342_1001997_pt1 | contig 34232 bp, 31 predicted proteins | sample Turbeawhitnodule_FD_89960 | JGI IMG/M metagenome (GOLD analysis project Ga0123342, IMG submission 89960) | Root nodule microbial communities of legume samples collected from Mexico - Turtle bean Mexico white nodule | ecosystem: Host-associated > Plants > Roots > Nodule | place: Mexico: Nepantla... | reverse complement strand
TTTAGAGTAAGATCTGGGTAGTTTATCTTTGTAATCCACTCTTTGTTGAATCTAAAGCTTAAGTGTTTTCAAATCTTTTAAGTTTAAAGTGTTTTTCAAACTAAGTGAAAAACAACCTGTTGTATTGTCAAAACAACCGAGTGTTTTACACTTAGGTGTTTTTGAAAAGGTTGAAAACTGTTTTGGTTAAGTTGACTTACTATCAAACCAAAACAACCGATTGATTCGCACTTTCAATCGATTGTTTGTTTAAAAATTGTAATAGAAATTGTTTTGTTAGTTAAGTGAACTTTAAATGATTTTATAACTGAATACGCTCATGCTTTAAATGCTTTGACCATTCTTTGAAAGCTATAAATAGTTTGTTTAAGTTTTATAACAAACAATTAAGAAAGAAAAACATATTTGAGTTTTTCATAGATTGTTTTCAAGATTTGACTTTTCACCTTTGAGGTTTGGTTTTCTCAAGAGATAGTGGAATAGGATTACATCTGTATTGATTTTAGCTCATTTTGTAACAAGTGTAATTCGTTATGAATACTTTGTACATTCTGGTGTTGTAAAGCCAAGAAGGTTTGTGTGCTTTTGAGGTTGTCAAGATCAACATTCTTAGTGTGTGTGCTGAGCCAAAGGAAGTGTGTTTCTTAAGGGGATCAAGGTCACTTCTTTGGTGGTGTGTGTATGTAATCTAGTTTTGATTACTTAGTGGATTCCCCAGTGGTTTCTGGGAAACTGGAAATAGCTCTTGGTTTAAGAGTGAACCATTATAAACTGTTTGTGCATCTCTTTCTTCCTTAAACTCTTTAAATTCAGTTGTTGTTGTTTTTACTGGTATAAACAACCGATTGTTTCTTCGAAACAACCCATTGTTTTTCTGGTGCTTTGCTGTTTTGAGCTTTGTTTCTTGGCTAACTAAATTCCTAATTTGGTTTCTTGCAAAGAATTTCATTTTAGATTAAAAAGTTTTCGAAAACCCCCTTTAAACAATTCACCCCCACTCTCGTTTAAGGCCATACATTCTAACATGTCCTCTGTCTGCCCCCCTTGCTTGAACTGGCGAGCTTTAGGGGCATTCTGCTCACGGGGGACATGTATTAACTCGAACACCGCAAAAGTCTCCTTGAGAATCTGGACATACTGTAGGTAAGCGGCCATTTGTGGGTCCTTGGCCTGGTATTCTCCCGTGACATGCCTCGTTACCAACAGGGAGTCACTCTTTGCCAGCACACTCTTCGCCCCCCATTTCTTTGGCAAGCAACATCAGCTATCAAGGCCTCATACTCTGCCTAGTTGTTACTAGCCTTGAAAGCAAACCGTAGGGTCTGCTCATCAACAGCCCGTTTGGCCCTTCCAAGATGACACCAGCCCCACTGCCATGTTGGTTAGAGGATCCATCCACGGAGAGAACCCACCTGAAACCTGTTTCCTCTTGGGGTGGGGCTGCCGAGGAGAGCTCTACCACGAAGTCAGCATAAACCTGGCCCTTGATAGGTCCTCTAGGTTCGTACTGTACATCGAACTCTGATAGCTCCATCGCCCAACGCGTCATTCGCCCTACCACATCGGGTTTCTGTAAGACTTTGCGAATGGGCAGGTCTGTCATCACGATTACGGTAAAGCTCTGGAAGTAGTGGCGAAGTCTTCACGCTGAAAATACCACTGCCAAAGTTGCCTTCTCTATTGCCTGGTACCTAACCTCAGGTCCTTGCAAAACTTTGCTCACGAAATATATCGCCCTTTATACCTGATCCTGCTCCTGGATCAGGATCGAACTGATCGCTTAATATGTGACTGCGAAGTACAAGCAAAGCGAGGTGCTTGGCTGTGGCTTGAACAATACTGGTGGGCTAGCTAAGTACTCCTTCAATCTGAGGAAGGATTCCTCGCACTCCTTGGTCCAGACGAACCTGTTATTTCTCTTGAGGCACTGGAAATAGGGGTGCCCCTTATCTCCTCCTGCTGACACGAACCTGGACAAAGCGGTCATTCGCCCTGTCATCTGTTGTACCTCCTTCACTGAGATTGGGTTGCGCATGGCTATGATTGCTACACACTTTTTAGGGTTTGCCTCTATCCCTCGCTCAGTGAGTAGGAACCCTAAGAATTTGCCTGCCTCTACCCCGAACATACACCTTTCAGGGTTCAACTTCAACATGTACTTAGCTATTGTGGTAAATAGCTCTTCCAAGTCAGCGACATGCTGATCCTTCACCTGGGAGGTGACCACCATGTCATCTACATACGCTTGGACATTTCGTCTATCATGGGCGCAAGTACTCTGTCCATCAATTGTTGGTAGGTCGCCCTTACATTCTTGAGCCCAAAGGGCATCACTTTGTAACAGTAACAGGAGAGCTCCGTCATGAACGTTGTCTTGCATTCGTCCCTGGATTCATCCGGATCTGGTTGTATCCAGAGAAGGCATCCAGGAAGCTAAGAAGTCTACATCCTGAGGCACTATCTATCAGGGCGTCAATGATGGGCAACAGGTAGGAGACCTTTGGACAACCTTTATTGAGATATGTGAAGTCCACGCACATCCTCCATTTCCTGTTGGCCTTCTTGACCAATACTACGTTTGCCAACCACTCCGAGTATTGGATCTCCCGGATGTGGCCAGCGCTTAACAACTTTTGGGTCTCTTCACTGATGACCTGACGCCTATCATCATTGAAATTTCTTCTTCTCCGGCGGACAGGTCGGACCTGGGGGTCCATGGTGAGGTGATGACACAAGAAATCGGGGTCAATGCCAGACATGTTCGAGGCAGACCATGAGAAGGCATCCTGGTGTCGTGCTATCACTTCGGAAATCTGGTCCTGCGTCTAGGGACTTGTCAAGCTAGAACTTCTTGGCCTCGATCTCCCTCTCCAACACTTCTTCTGTGGGCTCGGGTCGTCTCTCCCGGGCGATCTCGACGCGGGTGACCCATTCTTTCTCTTTGTTTTGAGGTTGTTCTCGTAGCATCTCTTGACCTCTTTTTTATCAGACTTGATGGTGATCACTGCCCCTTCAAGGGAAGGCAACTTCATCTTCATATGCCTCGAGGAGGCTACTGCTCCAATCCTGTTCAAAGCAGGCCTGCCCAGAAGTATGTTATAAGCTGATGAAGCATTAACAATAAGGTACCTGATGTTAGCAGTGCGGGAAGTCGTGCCATTAGTGGAGGTCGTCCTCAACTCTACGTGTCCCCGCACTTCTCCCTGGTCTCCCGCGAAGCCATACAAACAACCATCGTAAGGCCTCAACTGGTCAGGAGACAGGTGCCGTTTGTTGAAGGTCGACCAGAACATCACGTTGGCCGAACTTCCCTAGTCCATGAGGACGCGGTGTACCTTTCTTCCCACAGTTACTACCGAGATCACCAACGAGTCATTGTCTTGTGGAATCACATCCTGCAGGTCGGCCTTAGTGAAGACGAGGTCAAGCTCGGGTGTCTGGTCTGACTCCTAGGCCTCTACTGTCATCACTCCCCTGGCGTATCTCCTACGTTGGGATGCGGTGCACACTCCTCTTGAGAATCATCCAGAGATTGTGTTGATCTCCCTGTGGATAGGCACCTCGTGCCCCTGGTCTCTTGCTGGGGTCGCTGACATCGCAGCCCCTTGTGGTTCTTGTAGGTACTCCCTCAAGAAATCGTTCCTCACCAGTTCATCTAACTGGAAACCTAACACCAAATAATTGCGTATGCTCTGGCCATAGGCTTGGTGGAACTCACACCAAGTGTCTTTGCTGGGCCCCAGCTTCTTGTCGGTCTTTGGAGGTGACTTCAACCTGTCCGCGACATTGGGGATTGCGATCAGCTCCTTAAGATCCATTCAGAAGTTGTGTCTGGTGGGGGCGTTTTCCCTTGTGTGCGCCCTGGTCTGGGGCTTCCTCGCCTCATATGGTGGCCGCTTTCCCGAGGCTTTCCTTTCTGTTGTAGCCTCGTGTACCCTCATGGGCTGAGGACGACCAATTCCTCGGGATCAAACATGGCCGAAGTTGGTGCTTTTCTCTGTGACTTCTTCTTCTGCGGCTATGTGGGCTACGACCTTGCGACGTATCTCGTTGAACGTCTTCGGGCAACACCTTATTAATGAATCACTGAAGGGTCCTAGCAGTACTCCTTTCCTGAAGGTGTGTGCCATCATGTCTTCGTCCGTGGTGTGCAGCTTCACCACTCGTGCCCCAAACCTATTTAAGAAGTCCTTCAAAGGCTCTCCGGGTACTGCTTTACGTTAAAGAGGTTGTAGGAGACAGGAGAGGGAACCTAGTTGACAAGGTACTGCTCTTTGAACAAAGTTGAGAACTTGTCAAACGAGGTAATGTGTCCATCAGGAAGACGGAAGAACCAGTCCAACGCTGTTACTTAAAACGTACTCATGAACAACTTACAATGCATGGCGTCGGTGCCTCCTGATACCATCATCTAGGTATGGAAAGTTGTGATATGGGCTTCTGGGTCTTCTACACCTGTGAAAGTGGTCTTTGGTCCCAGGAAGCTGGCTGGTATCACAGTATCCATGATCGCCTGGGAGAACGGCATGGGGCAAGCCCTAACTGGGATAGATGGAGCTCGCCCATCAGTCGTGCGTTCCCCTACGTGCTGCAAATTTTTGCGCAGTTCCTCATTAGTCATGTGCAGCTCTTCATTGTTTGCCTACGATGCGGCCAGATCAGCCTGGAACCGTTCCTGGTCTGCTCTGGACGCCGCAACTGCTTGCTGGAGGGCGCGCAGCGTCTCCATGAGTTGTTGCATGGTGACATTGTCCCCTCTTTCTGGTGCAACTGACGTTTGTCTAGTACATCTCATGTTGCTTAGATGGCTCTCAACATGATTGTAGGTGGGACATAGTTTTATCGGGCCCCATGGTAGGCGCCAAATGTTATCGCCGATTAACTCAGCCGTCGTTGACTTCAAAGGCAGACAGTGGCTCCTCCTATCTCCTGGTGGTATCCGCTCTCTCCTTGGGTAGCTTAGAGTTGCTCCGTTGAAACAGAGGGGGCCCTATCTATTGATTGCATTCCGACGATCAAGTCAGTACTGGGCTAGAAAAAATAGTATGTAAAAGCAGTTTTAGTCTTAGAAACGGCGTACCTTTTCTAGGGTTCTTACAACCCTTTATATAGGTTGTATTAGGTCAACTTCCATGTCCCACAAGGATCTTTCCTTAAGTGGAATTAGGGTTACTGGTGAGACATCCTGTGACGCGTTGTACAAGCTTAGCGCAGCCGCGACACAAGACTTGCCTCTTCTGGAGTGCAATCTTTCCAACAACATGGCTGATAGGGTACCAACTCATGTACCAGCGCTACGGCGCCATCTGTTATGTGGGTGCCCTAATTACTCATGTGCCATGCATGCAGCCTGCCCCTTGGAAACCCTAACCCTCATGGGCCTTAGCGCCTCCAAAGGATACTTACGTTTGCTAGACCTGAACGTGCTATACACACCACATGCATGATCCTATCGTGATTTAGGTATTTCTGGTATCTGGGTGTTAACCCATGTTAACTTATACTATTTTGGGGCCCAGCTTACATGGCGCATTATTACTCTCAGACCACCGAGGTCTGATGTCGACGTCTGATGTCGACCTCCTCTTCAACCGATGTCCGAGGTCTGACCAGTACAAGAGCATATCATCTCAAGCATTGTGTTCCCGAAAGATGTGCTAGATCTTTACCTCGGTAAATCTAGCTATCAAATTTTGAACAAAATGATAGTACCGCTGTAGAAATGATTCTTTGACTTTGAATTCTCCTTTCAGCTGACCGACAACAAGTTGGGAGTCACTTTTGCAAATAAGCCTCTTACTTCCAAATCAAGGGCTAGATTGAGACCTATTATGATGGCTTCATTCTCGACCTGGTTGTTCGATGTTTTAAACTCAACTTTCAATGCTTGCTCAAGAAGAAAATCACCTGGTCCTTCGAGCACCACCCCTGAACCGCACGATCTGCTATTGCAGGAACTATCAACATGTAGAGTCCATTGAGAGCCCTCCTCCTTGGTCGGATGAGGGTTGAGCTTAGCTACAAAATCAGCTAAAGCTTGCGATTTAATTGTCCCCTGGGCTGGTATTGAATTTAAAATTCCTATAACTTTACGGCCCATCCTATCAATCGTTCGGCCAAGTTTGGTTTTGCGAGTATCTTCATTATGGGGTAGTCAATTCTGACTATGATGCCATAATTCTGGAAGTGCATGCACATTCATTATGCAATTATCACCAAGGCCAAGGCGACCTTCTCAATCATCTTATACATGACCTCAACACCATGAAACACTCGGTTGATGTAGTTAACTGGTTGTTCCTCCTTTTCAACCTCTTGAACCAATGTTGCGTTGATGGCACCTCCGAAACAACGAGATAAACAATTATGGGTTCCATGGCGTTCGGCTTTTGAATAACTAGGGGGGACACCAATAAAGCTTTCAACTGGAGGAAGATCCCTTCGCACTCGTTCGTCCATTGGAACTTAGCCGCCTTTCGTAGTAGCTGCACAATGGGCTAGGTTTTCTCTGTTAACTTTTGTACAAACTTAGAGAGTGTTATAAGCCGACTGATTAGCCTTTAAATTTCCTTTACGTTCTCGGGGCTTTGCATCTCAGTGATCGCCTACATTTCTCGAGGTTTGCTTCTATGCCACAATGAGTGAGCATAAAACCCAAGAACTTTCCTCCTTCCACCCTGAACGCGCACTTTTCCGAGTTAAGCCTCATGTCGTGGTCGTGAAGGGCTTGAAACACTTCCTTTAAGTCTTTGATGTGTTGTTGGCATGAGTCGGACTTGATGATTATGCCATCCACATGAACTTCAACACTCTGATCAAGCATTCCCTTGAAAATGTAATCCATCCGTCGTTGATAGGTGGCACCTGTATTTTTGACGTTGAACGGCATGACTTAGAAGTTACTACAGTCATGCATGTCTTTTCTTTGTCTCTCGGATGCATTCGAATTTGGTTATAGCCAGAATATGGATCTAAAAACCTTAAGATGATGTGGCTTGCTGCTCCATCGACGAGTCAGTCAATGCTCGGTAAAGGATAAGAATCCTTGGGACAAGCTTTGTTGAGGTCGATATAATCGATACACATCTTCCACTTACCATTCAATTTTTTTATCATGACCACGATGGCCAACCATGTAGTGTAGTGCGCCTTTTTGATGAAGCCGACTTTCACCAACTTCTCAGCCTCTTGTCGTACGACCACACGCTTTTCTTCGTCCGTCTTTCATTTTTTCTAGGCTATTAGCTTGACTTCTTTATAAATGGAGAGACGATGTGTAATAATATTCGGGCTCAACCCGAGCATGTCAGCACCTGTCCAAGAAAAAAAATTAGTGTTACTAACCAAGGTTTGGCTTACCAACTTGCTATCATCCAGTTTTAGGGACGTTCCAATGTGCGTCTTGTGTTCATCGTCTCAAAGAGGTAAAGGATGAAGGTCCTCGCCCTGTTCAATGCGGGCTTCGTCGAGGATCAAGATCAACAAAAGAAACCATGTGTTCTTTTGTTTTTCTTTCTCGGGAACATTCCACGATTGGCTCCATGTATTTAGACGACTGTCCCCTCCTTTCTTGAGACCGTTTGTGCAATGAGGCCTTGAACAAACAACTAGTCGGCTCAAACTTTAGACTGGTGGCCTAACATTAGCCGTCTATTTTTTTTTATCCACATGGACTGTTACAGTGTCACCAATTGCCGATGGAAACTTCATCGCTAGTTGGGGAGTATACCCTATTGCCTCTAGACGATTTATGGATGATCGTCCAAGAAATATATTATAAGAGGTATTTTCATTTACCAGTAAATACCTGATTTTTATCATTTTACTAAGGTATCCTTCTTCCACGAATATAGTATACAGGCCGATGAATCCCCTTGTGTCTACCCGCTCTCTTGAAAATCCGATAATTTGTTCATCGTAGGGCAGAAGTTTTGACTCTGGAATCTTCATTTTTTTGAAGGTTTTCCAATATAGAATATCGACCGAGTTGCCTTGGTCCACCAAAACCTTGGTAATGGCAAACTTATCTATCTCCACGGTGATTACCATGGGGTCGTTTTGAGTCGGTTGATTGCGGTGAAATCGTCGTCTATGAATTTGATCAGGGGCATCCTTGGTCGGCTTCTAGTGGTTACAAAATGGAACAACTGGACGACCCTATAAATCAAGAGTGATAATGTGTTTTGAAGAATCCAAATCCAAGATGTTTGATGAAAGGCTGGTGTTGCTGCTGTGTTTGGGTGGGATCTAGGTAGATTTATTTCTGATCCACTCCTTTGTTGAATCTAAAACTGATGTGATTAAAAACCTTTTTAAAATCAAGTGTTTTTCCAACTAAGTGAAAAAACCTATTGTTTTGTTGAATCAATCGGTTGTTTTACTCTTGGGATTTTTTGAAAAAGGTTGAAAACTGTTTTGGTTGGTTGACTTAACTGTCAAGCTAAACAATCGGTTGTTACATGGTTTCAACCGATTGTTTCTTTTAAAATCCTAACAAAATTCTGTTTTGACTTGTGAATCTACTTTAAATGGTTTCTAACTGAATATGCTTTTTCATTAAATGTTTTGACCAATCTTTTGAAGATATAAATAGTTTGTTTTGTGTTTTCAAAAGTAAGAAACAACTTTGAGAAATTTAGTTTGACAGATTTGATTCTAAGATTTCAAGATTCACATCAAGTTTTGGGTTTTCAAGAGAGAGTGGAATAGGATTGCTATTGTATTCAATTCAGTCTGTATTGTGATCAAGTGTAATCCTTTCTAAACCTACTGTATTTCTGTATTTGTGTTGCCAAGGAATGTTGTGTGTTCTTGAGGTATTCAAGATCAATACTCTTGGTGTGGTTTGCCAAAGGTAGTGTGTTTCTTGAAGGGTTCAAGGTTACTACTTTGGTGGTTTGTGTTTGTGTAATCTGGTTTTGATTACTTAGTGGATTACCCAATGGATTCTGGGAACTAGATGTAGCTCTTGGCTTAAGAGTGAACCAGTATAAACTGTTGGTGTATTTCTCTCTTACCCTGAACTCATTTAAATTCTGTTTTAAGCTTTGCTGATATAAACAACCGATTGTTTCGAGAAAACAACCGATTTTTTTTTGTTGCTTTGTTGTATAATTGCTTATATTCTTGGCTAACTTGATTCATGTTCTGGATTCACACAAAGAATTTTGTTCAACTTGAAAAAGTTTTCAAAAACCCCTCTTAATCAATTCACCCTCCCTCTTATTTAAGGTCATATATTCTAACAGACCCGAGGGTACTTCAGCGAAGCCTCCAACGAATGTATTTACTTCTCGTATGGTGTTTCAAAATGGGAGTGGACTAGTTATAGTATTGATAACCTCCCGAGGGTCGTATCTTGTCTGGTTGTTCCTCATAGGACTCTCACTTCACAGTCGAGTCCTTCGTACCAGGCTCTCACTCCTTCTTCTCTGCTTTTCCAGATGCTAGTTGTCATCAAGATGATGTAAGCCTTCTCGTCCACGTCGATCGAATTGTTCTTTGCGGCTCTTGGGTGGGTACCTCTCCCTTTGTGGAAACCAATACGATTTAGTGTCGATCTTGACAAATTTGTATAGGTGGCCAGCTTGGATGAGTTCTTCTATCCTGTCCTTTAGAGCCTAACATCCCTCGGTTGTATGTCCGTCATTGCGATGGTATCCTGTCATCATAGAGCTTAATGGTTAGTCCCTTCCACTTGGAGGGGACTTGTGCGTCTATGATTTCATCTGTAAAAGGATGTCCTATCGGATCTTCATCGTTGTCATGCGGGGGAGTGTGCCTAGAACTTTGATGAGTTTGTGTTTGAGACTGGTCTTCTCGTTCACACCCATAAAGCACTGCTTTAATTCTTTATTCTGCTCCTTAAGAAGAAGTACCTCCTCCTCATTTCGACATTGATCCTCTTCATTTCGCAGTTGATCTTCGATGCCTTTTTCCCATTTCTTCCCCATTTGTGCCTGGAGGGCTTGGATCAGTGTGATCTGCTCGTTCACCACTCGATCGTTGTTAGCATTGTTCCTTGTTGACACCATCTTTGTTGGTTTGTACTTGTTGCTGAAATTGACTACTATCTCGGCCTCACGGTGAGCACCAATTGTACCTGTATAGGCAAAGAGGGCCTAGATAGTACCTGAAGCTAAGCGCACCATTGTTGACGTGTCAGTGATCCTCTTATTCCTTCCTTCTTAGTGAGAATTTTCTTGTAAAAACTCAAACAACTTTTGTAGTATAATTTAAAGAGATTTTGTGTATTTAGCCTGAAGAGATATTATGTAATTAGTGTTTAATTTCAAAAAGACAAAGAGTATTACTAATATTGTATGGACATATATCAACCCTTCAATATAATATAGATATTTTAGTTTTTGGGATGTTACAATTTCTACATGGTATGGTTAGGTAGCATTCTTGATGGCTTTTCAAAGAAGGTTGTGAAATTTTTAAGTATTTGTATTTTTGTATGTGAAGAACACTTGTAACCTAATATTCAAGATAGTAAAAAAAAGATCTCTCTAGGATTGTGATGATTTAGTCTGGATGTAGATAGGAATAATAAAGCTAGTATAAATTTATAGTTATTCAGTATATTTTTTCAATGTTCTATTAATCAAATAAAATTATTTTTAAATATCAATTCACTCTTTTTTTTACACTTTACAACTTTTGTTTTTACATTTTTAAGCAAAAAAATAAAAATATATTAAAATATAAAAATGTACAATTATAATTACTAGCACAAACTCATGTATTGCAATGCTTTTTATGATCACATTTTTATTAAACATAATTCATTTTTTTAAGTTTAATTAGATATACTTTATAATAATTTATTATTATAGTACAAGAGAGATATAAAAGAAAAAAAAGTATTATATAATAGTAGTTAAAAAATAATATAATAAATTTAAGTTTGTATATTTCTCTTAAAAAGAACTTTGCAGTTACATATATTAATATATAATTTTTTTAAAAATAGAAGATATTATGATTGTTTCATTTTTAACCGGACTTCTAAAAATAAATAAAAGTAAACATGTTTTAAAAAAATATATACCAAAAAGTAATATTATCTTTATACATGGTTATGTACGGTTATAGATTAATCATGTATATAAAGTGTTTTAATAGTATTTGGAGAGAAAAATGAAAACAATTTTTTTTAAATACAAAAAACTAAAATAATCAGTTTAAATTGAACACACAGATTTATCCCAAATTAAAATATCAAAAACATATTTTAAAAAAAAAACATGTTGTTTCCCTCTTTTTGATTTTTACTACATGAATTACTTATTTTCATTGGTACCTTGCATTCTGCCATAAGTCCTTTTGTTATTCTTCCACTAATAGCAAAGCATGGTAAATTAATAATTATTAATACTCAGCCTAAATATGAATACAACTATTATAGGTACAGATCTATCTATTATTTAAGACCTATGGGATGCTATTTACATCACTTACAAGAAAACTAGTGTAGGTCTTCAAAGATAGTAAGAAAAAAAAAAATCAAAATGTAGGAAGACCAAAAATTTGGAAGATTTCAAACTACTATTAATAGACTTCAAGATTTTGAATGGAATATTACAAAGTTTGGCGCAACATGAAGATCCTAAATAATATGTTACAAGTATGAGAATCTAAAGTAACTACAATACCTAAAGCACTAAACATGAGGACTAGTTTGGTTGATCTCCTAAGACTTATGAAATTTTACATTCCAAAGAAACAAAAAGGATTATTACTCTAGTGCTAAATATATAACTTAAATGTTTAAAAATGTAAGAATCTAAAAGTAAAGAGACAAATAAACGTGAAAAAAATAAAAGAAAATTTATTGTATATTCTACATGGCACGACTTTTATTCTGAATGTTTTAAGTTATTCTATGTATACATGAAACTCAAATATATATTTATATGAGAAATCTATTATCATAAACCTATGATAAAACATTTTGTGTTTTACGAAAGACATTGTCCCCTGAGTAGAGTAAGGGGACAAAGAGGTTCAAAGGAGGAGCAATAGTTATGTGAAAAAGTTTATCTATGTTTGTTTGAATTTGTGGTAATTTCAGTTGTTGTGTTATTTGTAAAGGGAAAATTTAAAAATACTTCTTTTTTTGGAGGATTTTGTTTGGTGATTTGTTTATGTTTTTGTGTTATGGAGTTTGATTCGGTTGGGTGGACTTCTTTGGTTGTGTTGTTCTTTGGGATAAGGATTAAGTGGTCGTTTTTGCTGGGAGTTTGAGAGAGGTTGGGGTGTGAGGTCATATCTTTTTTTTCTTTTTCTTTTTTTATAAGGGTGATCACCCTTAAGTGATCCATATTTATTTATATATATATATATATATATATATATATATATACTTTATTATATGTATCTATGTTTGTTATATATGCATGTATTAATTAAATGAGATGGGATATTAATAATGAATTTATTTTTTGTGATGATTTGAGACATAATTGTTTTGTTATCATAATATTTTTTTTAGATACTTTATCTTTCCATTTGTTTGTGTGATAAATTGCTATGATGGTATTATATACATGAGAAAATTATAAATATAAAAAGATAATTTTTATTTTCGCTTTTAGAAACATATATATTATGTTTAATTTTGTTTAGATTACTGTATACTTTATATAGAATATATGTGAAGAGTTTATAGTAAAGTTGATAACTGTATCGTGTAAGAGAGCTTGTCATCTCGACCTAAGTATTTAGGGGAGGTCAACTCGGTATTTGGGTCCAAGAGGTGGGTCATGAGCTCGACCCAAATGTTGGTCAGTCCAGAAAAGGTAATTAAAATAAAAGATAAAGAAATATTTTATCTATTGTGATATTATTCTGAAGATGAAAGATATAATTGTTATTGTTTAAATCTATTATCATATTATTCTTAAATTAAAGAGATATTTTATCTCTTGTGATAATATGCAAGTTAGTTATATATTAATTAATACATGTTAGTTACATATTAATTAATAGTTGTTGAGAATAAAAGAGGAGCACCGAGAATAATGATGCACATGTTAAACATGATGTTTTCCTGCTGTTAGCACCTAAAGATAAGTGGTGTCCGTTAGCAGGTGGTTTTTCTGTTATGATTAAATGATCTTCTGTTGAGATTACATTCTCGTTAGAGAAAGTTGTTGATGGGATATCTATAAAAGGGGCTTGAGACCCCTGGTAAAGGTACATTGTTTTTTAATACTAAGATTGAAACTGATTTGATATCTCTAGTGCTCTCACTGACTTGATCGTCGGAGTGTAATCAACAGGTAGATTCCCCTCTGTCCAACGGAACCAAGTTCCAGACTTGCCAAAGAAGACATATCAGAAGCGGAGCTCTCCATCCAGTCCACTCGAGGTCAATCGACGAGAACATATATTCAATCGACGAGAACATTTGGCACCCATCCACATTTGTGTTCAAGCTTTCTAACAAGATGAGAAACACCAGTCAAGGACCGTTGGGATTCGAAGGAAGTGATGCCCCCGCCTTACAACAACTCATGGAGACCATGAGCACCCTCCAAGCAGCAAACGAAAAAGCCAAGGCTGAGCAGGAGAGGCTACGAGCGGAAGTCCGAGTTGAGCAAGAGCTTCTGTAACAAAACTTGATGGCAAAAATTGTTGCCTCCCAGATAGCTACGGAGGAGCAAGCGTAGGCCAATGAGGAGTTGCGCAAAACCAATGAGGAGTTGCGCAAAACCAATGAGGAGTTGCGGAAGAGTCTGCAGCAATGTGACAGACGTTCCACCAGGGAACGAACTTTGAACTTGCCGACAAGGGATACTCCTAAGCCATTCTCACAAGAGATCATGGACGAGGTCGTACCACCTCAATATATCACACCCAATATGGCCTTTTCACAGGGATAGAGGATCATGAAAGTCATCTCACGGTGTTCAATGCTCAGATGATCATCTTAGGAGGCGGACGCCATTCGGTGTAAGATGTTCATGGGCACTTTTACAGGTACAACCCTCCAATGGTTCAGTGGGATCCTCGACAGCCACACTACCTCTTTCTCCTAGTTCGCCAGGTTGTTTAGAGAACAGTTCTCCGCCAACAAGGTCAAACCTCCAAGGTTGTATGACCTCTTTGGCGTGAGGCAAAGGGAGGGAGAGAGGTTGAAGGAGTATTTGAACAGGTTTAGCGCGCTAACAGTAAGACTTTAGAAGCACGATGAAGAGATGATGATCGCCACTTTCGATTATGGGATGGCAGGGCCATTCAATGATTCGTTGATCAGGAACCCAACAAAGACGTTTTCTGAGGTGCGTGAGCGGGTTGTCGCATATATTGAGGCGGAAGAATTTAGGCTCTGGAAGAACGCCAGCTCGCACTCTAGGCAACTTAAGCCTAAGGAAAGCGGCCGAGACCAACCTCTGCGGGTCCATGAAACCTCTGCTGAGAAGAAAATGGACTTGACGTATGTGCTTTATGTGTCCAAGAAAGACGAGTCGAGAGGGAAGGCGAGGGAAGAGCCACAAGCTCGGCCCAAGTTCCATGTATTCTACAAAAAGCTCTTGGGTATGCTAGGAGTGGTAGACAAGTTGAAGTTTTCCCAAAGACGGAACGGAACCTAGGGTCACAAAAAGATGCCTAGTGCGAGTTCCACAAGGCATTCGGGCATAACATGGAGCGATGCATAGCCTTGGGTCATGAACTGGATGACCTAGTCAAGGATGGCTTCTTAAAGGAGTATCTCAAGGATAGCCAGGAAGAACCACAAGGTGAAGTTGTCCTTAGGGAGCCGGTACATGAGACACCGATCCACGGGGAGTTAAATACCATCTTTAAAGGATTTTCTAGAGGAGGAAGCTCGGCAACCAAATGTAAGTGGTATGCCCGAGCAATGATGTCTTTGGAGACGAGGAGACCTGATCATGCTCAAGAGCCCACCCTATGCTTCATAGGGGCTGATCTAGAGGACGTGGTTTCTCATGAGAATGATCCGGTGGTAATATCAGTTGTCACTGTGGGGCGAAAGGTGCACATAGTTTTGATTGATCAGGGGAGATCGGCTGACGTGATGTTCTAGGAGACGTTCATCAATTTGTAGTTATCTCCTGACCATTTGAGGCCATACGATGGGTGTTTGGTCAGCTTCGTGGGTGATCAAGTAGAAGTACAAGGGTACATTGAGTCGAGGGCGACCTTCGCTGATGAAAACGCGACCAGGACCATCACCATGATGTATATTGTTGTTACGTGCCTTCTGCTTATAACTTGCTTCTAGGTCGGCCCTCCTTGAACAGGTTGGGAGAAATAGCCTCGACAGCTCACATGAGGATGAGGCTACCTTCCGATCAAAAGGCAGCTAGAAAGTGCTACGAGAGTAGTCTGAAGAATTGAAGGAAGACTTATGTAATCACGTAGTCGAGGTGCTCGGGAATGGAGCATATAAATTAGAGACCTTGGAGGGGGAAGCCATTCCTCGAGTGTGGAACGTGGCAAACCTCAAGTTGTATTTCAGCTAAGATATTCTTGCTTAATGCTTTCTTTTTTAACAATGTGATGTTAAGGTGATGCTCTTTTCCCTTGAAGAGGTTATCTAATGAGGTCACATAATGATAAATTTTTTCTTGGAAGATGATGCATTTAGTTTTGTTGATCTACTTGAATTAGCACACGGTAAGTTGACCTAGCTCGGCATAAGTATGTATGACTGAGCGTAGGCGTCCTATGGGATTAATTTGTTTGTTAATTTACTTAAGCCTGTGTAAGTCAACCTACCTCGGTATAAGTGTGTATACCCGAGTACAGGCACCATGGGGACTTAATTTGTTTTACTTAAGCACAGATAAGTCGACCTACCTCGGTATAAGTACGTATACCCGAGTATAGGTGCTCTGTGGGATTAATTTGCTTATTGAGGTAATCGAGTATGGGTAGGTAAGACGACCTAGCTCGGTGTCAGTATGACCACCTGAATACGACGCCTTGTGTATAAAATGATTACCTAGTAGAACCTAGCTCGGTGTCAGTACGACCACTCGAGTATAGGCCCCCTGTGAGTAAACCTGTCGTAGAAAAGGTACTTAGCATACTAAGACGATCTAACTCAGTGTCAGTACGACTACCTGAGTACGGGTGCTCTGGAATTTAATTTGTTATGGCTAAGTTGTTTGATTTGAGTCAAGGTAAGACGACCTAACTCGGTGTAAGAACGAATTATGGGCGCTTTGCAAGTAGATGTAATGGTTAAGTAGTTTCAGTGCATGGTAAGTTGAGCTATTCCGGTGAGTGAATGATTAGATGGTCAGTCAAGCAAAACAAAGCTTGACGAGAACAATAATATTTTTCAAAGTGTTAGTAATGAAAGATGATTAACATATGAGATATATGTTGATGGGTTGCTATTATTTAATTATTTATTGCAGATTTATTTTATAAAACTCAAAATGTAATTTTTGTTTGTTACTTTTCTTTATTTAATTTCCTTTTTAATTTTATTAGTTATATATATCATTGCTTGATATTAAAAATATGTATTAAAACCATAATTGAATCTTGAACAAACATGTTTACTGTTCAATGGCTAGTTGTAGCCTTAAAAATATTGTAAGAAAGAAGATATGATTCATCCGTTTCTTCCTTCAAATAACAACTTTTAAACTTAACACAAAAATATAAAATAATTTGTTCTCGTCGGTTAACTCGGTCGTTGTTGACTTCAAAGGCAGACGATGGCTCCTCCTATTTTCTGGTGGTATCCGCCCTCTCCTTGGGTAACTGAGAGTGGCTCCGTTGAAACAGAGGGGGCCCTACCTGTTGATTGCACTGCGACGATCAAGTTAGTGTTGGGCTAGAAACAATAATATGTGAAAGCAGTTTCAGTCTTAGAAACGGCCTACCTTTTCTGGAGTTCTTACCACCCTTTATATAGGCTGTATTAGGTCAACTTCCCTTTCCCACAAGGATCTTTCCTTAAGTGGAATTAGGGTTACTGGTGAGACATCCTGTGACGCGTTGCACAAGCTTAGCGCAGTCGCGGCACAAGATTTGTCTCTTCTGGAATGCAATCTTTCTAACAGCATGACCGTTAGGGTACCAACTCATGTACCAGCGCTGCAATGCCATCTGTTTTGTGGGTGCCCTCATTATTCACGTGTCATGCATGCAGGCTATCCCTTGAAAACCCTAACCCTCATGGGCCTTAGCGCCTTCAAGGGATACTTACTTGTGTTAAATCTGAACGTGCTATACACACCACATACATGATCCTCTCGTGATTTAGGTCTTTTCGGTATCTGGGTGTTAACTCATACTATTTGTGGGGCCCAGCTTACGTTGTCCATTATTCCTGTTGGACCACCGAGGTCCAATGTCGACATCTGATGTCGACCTCCTCTTCAATCGATGTCCGAGGTCTGGCCAATACATAACTAATCACATAATATTAAATATATTTTTAAAAATTATCATAGAAAAAATGTTCATCACATAATATTGAATATATGTAACTATTTTGAAAAAAAATAATCAAAATGTAAAAATAATTAATTATAAGATCATCTGAAATATAATAGTATCTTATTCTACTTTAAGTGACTTTCAGCATGCCGCATAACTATTAATACCCTTTTATAAGTTTCATTTTAATATTTAGACTTCAATTTTTTTGTAATTTAAAAAGGTTAATTATTATCTTTTGGTAAGATTTTGTTTTTAATTCTAAAATACTAAGTCTTAATTCTATGATATATAAGAATGTTATAATGAGAGTTTCTTATAAAATCTATCTTAAGCTTAAGAACCTCATTACAACTCAGATTTTCTTAAATAATATATTTTATTTTGTGCTGCCGAAAACATGATATTATTTTCATCAACTAATTTTTAGTACGAGAAGTAAAAAAGATATTTTTTAATGAAGACTAATCAGAAAAGTCGATACCTATTATAAAATTATTATAACATTATGAAATAGAAATTAATTTTATAAATAAAAAATAATTATTTATATATTAACTAAATTAAAAAATATTTTAAAAACTAAAAAACTTATTAATATTTAAAATAATTTTTAAATTGACATTTAACTAATTGTTAATTTAACTTGATAGCTAAAATTTTATTAGCTAATTAATACAAATTTAAAAATTATTTATAATAATAAAAATTAATTTTTTTAATTTTTAAATTAGTATTATTGAATTAATATAGTAATTAATTATTTTTTATTTTTAAAATTAATTTTTGTTTAATAATTTTTTAATGAATTAAAAACTATATTATTATTATTTTCAATTACATCTAATAGAAAATCAACAAACTCGAAATTTTGTAAATTTTGTTATGTAAAAGAAGGTGAACATGATAGTCTAGGTTGTCTAGTGTGATACCAATTGTTATTGTGCGTCTATTTTTCCTTCGCTTTTCTCCACGTGTTTGGACTTTTGAAGAATGAAGGAAGTCCAAATTAACAAAACATATTTCATACCACACCCACTCATGAATTTCATGCCAGACCAACTATTTTGATTTTTCTAGCTATTATTAGGTAGGTTACATTGACTTTATTTTGAATAATTGATGGTAAAATTTTATACTTTTCCTATATGAAACTGTTGCAGTTAAGAGCTCTTATCAATGGCATAATATAAAGTATTAATATTTGCATGTATTTTTATTAATATTTGATAAATATAATTATTTTTGTTTTGTTTTACTGCTGATAATTATATTATAAGCATAGGCATAGGCGAAATAAGTAAAATATCCTCAATTGAAGTTAAGAATTAGGTCTCTAAACTAATTTGAATATAAATGATCATATGGCCTGAAATTATATTATATTATTTTAATTATTTTTTATGTCATATTCTTAATTTTTTTTTAAAGTATAAAATATAGTTATGCTTTTTAACATTCCAAAAGCATATATTTATGCATATATATATATATATATATATATGGAAATTTGGAACATATTTGTTATAGAAATTTATGAGGTTGTAAGTAGAGTGAAGGAGATGTTACAAGTCAACATGAAAAGGTGATGTTCCAAGTAGACAACATGATCGGGGAGAGGTGATGAAGTAGGGAGAACACTTCTAAGTGCTATATTGTTTTTGTTTGTACTCCTAATGTAGAGACTTCTCTATAGACACGTATATTGTTTTTATCAATCTTAAGACACAATAGTTTGAGATAGAGAATTCAAATTGAGTGAATGAGTTTATCTCTTATAGGAAAGACTATCGACCATTAGTAGTAGAGTCGAGCGAAAGTTCATCTTTAGAAGACTCTCCAACTCTCAAGTAACAGTATAAGTATATTTGAATAGTAACTAAATGTAAAGTATTAAGTTAATGATAAATACTTCATGAGATTAGATTTATAAGCGTAAGGACCTATGACTTGTACCATTAATTGTTGCTTAAGTTATAAGGAGTGGTGTTGATCTTTACGGTCATAGAGGGTGGTTACTTTCCATTATCAAGGAGATATACATATAATTGCAGGTGGTTATTATCCACTTTGTTGGTGGATAATAACTACTCCATGATTGTAGGATCGTACAATACCCAAGCCCCCTAGCTTAAAAATTCGACTTTAAGGAGATCGAGCTTGAGTTCTTAGTTAATGTATAAACAGTCTTAGGTTGTTCTTTGCAACCATTTTTAACTTAATGATCTTAATTTATTGGAATTAAAGTATGATAAATACCATAATTGTTTCCAATAATTGATAAATAATAGTTACAATAAAATAAACCCTATAATCATTAATGAGGAGTTTTTAAACTTAATGATCAGGTATACGTTTTTTAGGAGTGCAGTCACACACGCACACGCACACACACTCACACCCACACCCACACTTAATTACCCTAATTAAATAAATCAACTAATTTTTTAGTTTAAAAAAACCCTAACACTTAAAAACTTGAACCCTAAACATCATCTGTAAAATCGTATCACAAAAAAATTCTTATGACCACTCTAATTAAGAACAACACAACTTGGAAAAATTAAAAAATAATGAAACAAGTAGAAGAAAAAGTTTTTTATAATGCAAAGCTCTTACTGGAAATATTTTTCAAAATTTCAAGTAGTTTTTTTATTAAATTTGAGTTATTTCATATTTAATAAGAATATAAATTATAACTTCGAACATATGATAGTTTTAACCGACTAAAACTCATTTTAGTATGTTAAAACAAAACCAAACGAAGTTGTACGAATTTAACTTAATTAAAATAATATTTTAATTTATTAATTCAAAAATTTAAGTAACTAAAATATTCTAACTTGCAAATTTAAAAAGTTTAAGAACGTTTTAGTTGACTAAAACTTTTTTAATCAACTAAGCTAGAACTAAATATTTTAATAAAGACTCTAAACACTCAAAGAAACCAATTTCTTTAATTTTAATCAAGATCAACAAACGAAAAGTTACTACTCTAAAAACACAAATTACATCTCAATAACAATCTCAATTCCAAAATTAACACATACTCGCAAAACTATAATCATAACTTTTGAGTAAATATTTTTGCTTAAACATGGTATTTCCTGATACTCCAAACAATATTTACAAGTAACACTAATAAGAAAAATAATAAAAATATATTTGTACAAACTTTCATAAATATTTAAATAAAACTTCTTTATAAAAAAGTATATATATATATATATATTTTCATTTTTAATTGGTATATAAACTACTTTTAATTACAAAAATCTTTCTTTATTAATTTTGTCGTTAGTGATAAATTTGTTGAAACGTGGGCTGTAAAAATGGTTAAACAACTTAGAATTGGAGGCACGTAAAGATTTTTTTTTTATATTAAACTCTAATTTTGTTAAGAATTTATTATAATCAGTGCAGGATAGGAATATTTGAGAAGGGTAAAATTCCTTTCCCTCTACCATCAATTTCTTAAATTCCGTAACAACCTATCTCAACAAGAATAATTAATTATTAATTATATATTATTTTATTTCCCAATGAGGTAAAATTCCTTTTTCTTCTTTCATTCATCGATCTTTCAGCAGCAGAAACGGAACAATTTCACTTTCTTTCTTCTCTCCCTTGCCCAAATCGTACTTTGAAACGCACTTTCATCGTCTTCTTCATCTTCGTTAAAATTCCAATTTCACACACTCACGCGTGACTCGTCAACGACCTTCACTCTGCTTCTTCCAGCTACATATGCCTCCTCTCTCACTTCCAAACTCGTTTTTCCCCGCAAACCTTACCTGCGTCTCCGTCACCGCCCAACCTGAGAGAGACCCCTACCGCGATCGCTCGCTCTGCCACCGTCCATGCGCCCCCGCGCGCGTTCCCTCGCATTCGCTGGATAAATGCGTGTCACCATCGATCTAGGGTTTTGGAGCCTGGTCCCCGTCGCGGTGGTCTGCTTCGTCTTGCCGGCGATCGGCTTCGTGCTCCGTCGCAGATGTCGGCGCGCGGCGGCCAGGGCGGAGGAGATCAAGCGGCTACTTGTTCTCGCTGAGGAGGAGTCCGTTAGAGCCGAGACCGAGGCTTCGTATCACAAATACGGCGCCGTTTCGGTGCCTAAGGACAAAATATGCGCCGTGTGTTTCTGTCCCACCACTACACGTTGCGCGAGGTGCAAAGCGATTCACTACTGGTACGCTCTTGATTTTAATTTCTTCTATACGTTTAGTTATACTTGTTTATTTTTTTCGTTTTTCTCTTTGCTAGACGTTTTTGCTACACCGTGTTGTTTAATTTTTCTCTTTCTGTTAGGTGTACATGTAGCTAATAAGCCATTAGGATTATGAGGGGATAGGCTAAAATTTAGGTATTCATATTCTGCAAAATGGAAATAGAAGAAAAAGTGAATTCATGTCTCTTTTTTCTTTTAAATACTTTTGTTACTGCCGTACTTTATGTTGAATATGGATATTTATTTTTTGGGCTTTTGTTTTTTTGTTTTTGCTGTAATTTGATAACTTCACGGTGTTTTCCATTGATTTCTTGATCCCTTAGTGTTGTTTTTGTGGAGTGGGTACCGTGTTGGGCATGCGGCGTATGATATGCTTAGTTTGCTTGTAAGCCGCAAAGGAAAAACATGCAAATTCTGTTGCTTCATCCTGGAACATGATCAACGATCACGAGATCAGTTGGTTGTAGCTTTATACAAAAATGAAGGTGTATTGCCTGTGAAAATAAAGAATCGTGTAAGTTTGGGTATAAGCATAAACGGAACTTGGAGATTCTTTCCTTGGGGGAAATAAATGCTATTTTGTGTGTGCTTGGTGTCCAATCTAAAAGATACATATTACAAGTCTCATCCCCATATAAAGGGGAAGCTACTCTTAGTAGCTTTTAGAAATAAAGAGAAAATTGCAAGTCCTTAGTAAATGCGAACCAAACATGTGTTATATTATGTGTTTTTCTCAAGTTTGGAGAATGAAATTTTAAAGCCGGAAGTTATGCATTCACGTTTGAAAGACCTTCTTTTGGTTCTTAAATTTTGTGTTCTTGCACAGTTTGTATAGCGATTTAACTGACATGACAGTCCAGTTCATATTACAAAGTTTTCTGATTCATTGTTTCTCCTCTCCATATTTCTGTCTTCGAAATTTTTAAGAACATTATTTTGTTAATATTGCTTACTTTTGTTTTCATGTGTTTTAGTTCTGGAAAGTGCCAAATTGTTCATTGGCGTCAGGGTCACAAAGATGAATGCCATCCTGCCATCGCAACTTCCCAGAATGATGATTTGGTTAGAGATCTTGGAAAGAAGGTAGCAGATCCAGACTACCGTGGAATCCATGAACAGAGGTCTCAGACTGAAAGCACAGAATATGCAACATCATCTGAGAATCCCCTGTTGTCTGAAAAGAGCTGTTCTAATATTTTTCAGGCAAAGGATGATAGTGCAAGAGACGATTCTCTTCAAGAGGGAAATGTTGCAGGCTCTAATTCTGAATTATCTAGTAATTCATTCTCTGGATTCTCAGCTTCGACTGGTGCCAGTGAATCATCTGATGATTCTTCTGTCTGTGAGAGTATCATCTCAAATGAGCATGAGAGATCCGAGGGACATATTTTTGTGGATCATGACACTTCTGATACCACTTCAAGTTATAACAACATTGATGAATCCATTCCATTATCACCTAAGTTTGTTGGTTTGGTCGATTCGGTTGATGATTATCCAGCAATGCATAAATTATATCAAGTTACACCTGGTTTGGGCAAAGAAGAGAGTAAGCTCACATCATCAGATGGTAGTTTTGGTTTGCGTATGCGAAAAGGGGCAACAATTGAGCCTTCCACAGTGTCTTCTGGATTCTGGGACAAAACTCTTGATTCAAAAAGGTTAAAAGATGACTCTAATAGTGACCATCTTCCATCCCAATGTGATTCTCTTCCAAAGTCAGTTGAGAACAATATGCCACGTGCAGGATCATCATCTTCAGAGAAAGATGTTGTTGATTCTTCAGATTGTGCCGATGCTGTGAGCATCCATAATTTGCAAACAGTTGGTTCTAGGGTATCAAATCATGTTATCAACCCAGGTAGCACCTTGGAGTTAGCTGGAAGTAGAGATCTGCCACATGCATTTGCTGATACTAAGTTAGTTTCTAGAACGGAAGAACATTCACATTATAGTACAAAATATAGGAATAATGGCATCCAATCTGGCACTGTTACTTCATCTCGGGTTGTTAGCTCTCCAAAGTCTAAGAATGACCTGAAAACATCTGTTCTGAAAGCTTCTGATCAGTTTAGAGGGTCAAAATCATCTAAACCCTTTCCATTAGCTGTTGGGAGTAATATTACTGGAAAATACAGTGACAAGGTTACTATTGTACAAGTCTTTTTATGTTCTTCTGTGCCAATAGGAGTCAGTATCTGACATTGTCTACTAATTTGTTACAGGGTCATTTTCCATATGATTTGTTTGTCAAGCTTTTTAACAGAGTGGAGTTGCAACCATTTGGTCTTATAAACTGTGGAAACAGGTAATTTGAAATTGTTTATGTGATAAATAGTGTGTACTGGTTTATGATATTTTTATGAAATAATTTATTAGTGTGGCTGCATTATGTTATTCCTTTCCATGTTGGTAATTGATTGATGTAAATTGTTAGGTTCTTGTGTTTTCTTATAGAATCAACCACTTACCGCCTGTAAAAGTAGGATTTACTTCTTTTTCTTAAATTTACTGTCATTTTGCAGCTGTTATGCTAATGCTGTACTCCAGTGCTTGGCTTTTACACCGCCCCTGACTGCTTATTTACTTCAAGGACTTCATTCTAAATCATGTATGTATGCAATCATAGTTTCATATTGGAATCATCACACTCTTGAATACTGTGTTAATGTTCCTGGGGTTAATATCTAAGTTAATTCCAGGTGAAAATAAAAAGTGGTGTTTCACCTGTGAGTTTGAAAGTTTGATTTTGAAGTCAAAAGACACAAAATCTCCCATCTCACCTGAGGGCATACTCTCTCAACTACAGAATATTGGGAGTCAACTTGGTAATGGAAGAGAAGAAGATGCACATGAGTTTCTAAGGTGTTGTTTGCATCATTGAATCAGTGTAAATTGATATTTCATAATTCTTGTCATATATTTCACTTCAATTTAACGAGTCTTGTAATATTTGACAGGCTTGCTGTTGAGACAATGCAATCTGTTTGCCTTATGGATTCAGGGGATAATACATCAGACTCGTTAAAAGAGGAAACCAATTTAATGGGCCTAACTTTTGGAGGTTATCTTCAATCAAAGGTAACCTTATTTTTATCACCTGAAAATATTGCAATTTTCTGTAACTGTTTTATAACTTCCCCAATTATGGGTATAATACAGTGTTGGGTTATTTTTTAAATACTTAATGCTATTATTCTTGCATAATTTACCGATGGAAGTATGGTGTGCAATGGCATAAAGCTGACAATATATTGGCAGATAAAATGCATGAAGTGTGGAGGGAAATCTGAGCGTGAAGAAAGGATGATGGATCTAACTGTTGAGATAGATGGGGAGATAGCAACCCTGGAGGATGCCCTTCGACAGTTTACAACTGCTGAGACTCTGGATGGGGAAAACAAGTACCACTGTGTCAGGTTTGTTTCAAAGATTATCATTTCTTGCTGTTGCTTTCAATATTATATAACTCATTTGGGCCAAAGAATATGTTGGTGCATACTGTTTTGAAGTTAGGTGATAGTTGCGCTCTTTTAGCTTACTATTTCCATTCAAGAAAATTAGACGTGAGGAATAACGAAGAAAATTCACTAAACTGTCCACAACACAAACACGTTAGAATAACGAAGAACCACATGAACATATAGAAGGTTAGAATAGAAGGAGTAAAAGAAGAATCATGTGGTTCAATTGAAGTGTTAACTAACTCCAATCTATATCCACGGATCAAAATTCATTAAGTAAAATTGAGATTACAAAACCAAGTCTATCTCAAAGTGAACTCTCAAATTTAACTGTTCATTACAAGGTCCTATTTGTACAGGAAAAAAAAAGACTTTCTAACTAATTTCCATAAAACTCACCAAAACGGTTGGAGAAGTCTCGTGCACAATGCTTCACTTGAGAGCTCGAAATAATAACCAACGCGGTATTTAACAGAACATGGAAGTTACAACTACTGCAGCTAGACGGTCTGATACCTTCTAGTGCGATGAAGATAGACGCTCCAAGGAGACAAAAGCTATGATAAAGACAGTTTACAAGAGTACCACCAGTCGCTCTAGAAGTAGCAGACGATCTACTATATTGAATGATCTAGGATCCTTTGAACAAAATTTTTACTGAACCAATCTTCACATTAGAAGTAGTGGAATTTGAATTTTTTTTCTACTGATAGTAGCAAGGCATTGTCATGTAATGGTGTTCTGTAACCACTCATGGTGTATTTCCATTCAAGAAAATTAGAGGCAGTGGAATCTGAAGTTTTTTTTTACTGATAATAGCAACATATTGTGGTGTAAGGGGTTTTGTAACCACTCATTGTGTGGAAACTATGAACATTATATTCGAAAGAGTTGGGATATTGGGGGATTTCAGGGGTGGTTTGCATGAATATTAATATAGGTTTTGTAAAGACGCACTTCTAAATATCTCTTCAGTAGATTTGTGAGCATGACTTTGAATTGAATCTTGCAGTTTATATATTAAGTTAAATGAAAACATATTTCATACTTAGGATCTGTAACCCTGAACAAGAAGCTACAATAGAGGTTTGAAGACATCTTTTATTTGACTAGCTATAAGAGGAGGGTAACACCTGGAAATTAAACTCATACTTTTCTCATGTTTTAGCTCTTTTTGGATGAGTTTGCTGACTTTATACTACCTTTATAAACTACATGGATGCTAATGAAATACGAAAGAAAATATAATTTTTTTAACAGAATAAGGGAAATTGATTTGTATAACCTCATATTAGTTTTTGAGAAATGTAGTATCTCTATTAAGGGCTGTAACATGTGTTATGCTAAACTTTTGCTGAGATTTAGAATGGCATGCATGGCCTTTGATGGGAAATTTGAATAATGCTAAACAATTTCAGAACCAATGGCTTGTGTTTTTGTTCTAATCTTTTCTTATTTCTTGGTTTATTTGTTTAATGATTGCCTTTATGTTGTTTGGTTTGGTAATGTACTCAAACGTCACATGATGATCGTGCTGCAGATTTACACTCACAGAAAACAACTCAGCTTTTTAGCCATTGATTTGTCAGTCAACCTCTTTAATCAAATGTGGACATAGTTTTATTGTCACCACCATGTTCAGGATTCATTGCCCACAAGAGAATTATGTTTTCTTGTTTCTCTTCTTTTCCCTCTAGTGTTCTATTGGCCAAAATGTTCATTCATTTTTGTTCTCTTGCTTTTTAAACTTGTGTTAAGTGTGGTCATCGTTGTCAAATTGTTTGGAGTATACTATTGTTTGAGTTTTATTTCTTTTCCTTACAAACTTTTGTAATTAAAATAGTTTCCTTACTTTTCTATGTTAAGCAGATGCAAGTCTTACGAGAAGGCCAAGAAGAAAATGACAGTTTTGGAGGCACCTAATGTTCTTACAATTGCATTAAAGAGATTTAAGGTATTTTTGTGTTAAATTTAAGGATAAGGTTTGCCACCTATCTTGTATGAGAGATTAAATATTTGTTGTGTTGCAGTCAGGAAAATTTGGCAAGCTCAATAAACCTATCCAGTTTCCTGAAATACTTGACTTGGCACCTTTTATGAGTGGAACTAGTGATTTGGCTATATACAGGCTATATGGGGTAGTTGTGCACCTGGATACAATGAATGATGCTTTTTCGGGTCACTATGTATGCTATGTGAAGAATTTTCAAAGCAGGTGGTTCAAGGTTGATGATAGTGTGGTATGTCTAGTTTCCATTTATTTTGAATATATCTTTGAGAGCAGATTTCTGCGGTTCTTATATATACTGTGGATTTATGCTTTTCCTTACCCATTGGTTATCCTAAGCTACAATGGCCGACTGTAGTTTGTGTTATAAGCAATATTTGAATAAAGTTTGAAGTACATAATCTTAGTGAATCTATATGATCTGTTTAAAAACAACTTAAGACTTCATTACCAGTAATTCTATTATTTAGATTCAAAACAAAGTTTGTGTCAACAATACAATGGAACTTTGAATAATAATATGCAAGGTGCTAGCCTAAACAGGGCCCCATTAATGAATGATAAAAGGCCAGGGCACTGGCTGAACTGAGTTCATACAAGAGACTTAACGGGTAAAGTCATTCACAAGATACTGAGTTTAGACCACTACACTGAAGGATGTTAATCTTTTACTTGCATTGTGTTTGTGGATTTAAGACACAAACAGAGTCTATTTTTATCTATTAATGTTTCCACTGCAGATGTTGCTTAGAACTCATCTAATCATCAATCGTACTTGTCTTGCAGGTGACATCTGTTGAATTGGAAAGCGTCTTGGCAAAAGGAGCATACATGCTTTTTTATGCAAGGTAACCCTTCTGATTATGGTTTTTCGTTTTGGTTGATATCTTATTCATCGCTTCTGTCTTAGATTTCTTTTAATTATATCATTTCATGCTTCCCTGACTGTCTGAACCTCCTTGTAGGTGCTCACCTAGGGCCCCAAGATTAATCAGGGACAGTATAGTATATTCTGATTCAAAATGGAAACTAAATGGAAAAAGTGCCATAATGAAGAGACGACTATCTACAGTTTCTGGTGCTAGAGTTAATTTGACTTCTGCCGATGGTTCACCCTCCTTAGATGATGCTATCTATTCAAAGTTTCTCCACCAGAGAAGGATTTTGGAAGAAGATTTATCAAGCGATAATTCATCCCTTATCAGCAGCAATTCTGATGAAGGTTCCTGCAGTACAGATTGCACTAGTGATTCAACCAGTACAGATGACTTTGCTGATTATATTTTTGGTGATTTAGGACGCAGCTCAGGTGGCATGTTAAGAAATTCAGATTCGAACATTTCCCCTGCATTGTCGTCTTCTCCCCACTCTAGATATTTTCCCTCTTCTGATATAGACCCACATGATTCCGTTTTGCTACATCCAACTGGGTTCCAACCACCCCTTCCCCAGGTTAAAAGGTGGAGATAAGGGGGTGTTTTGTACAGGAACAGGCTTAGTAGATAATAAAAGGAATGGTGGGGTGTTTCCCCTTTTTGATCCTGACATAAATATAGAGCATAGGAATAGGAAGTTAGATAGAAGTGGTAGGACTAGCAGTAGGTTCAGGGAGACTGACTCTGTACAGAGAGCAGGATCCACCAACCATTTTAATGATAGAAACTGTGGTGTATAATCATGTATAAAGTCAAAGTTATCATACCAAGGTTGGGATGCCCTGAGCCCTAATTATAATATATTTGTAGGCTAGGCTGCTCTCATTCTCACCAAATTCTAAATCATTTAATTATACGTACTCAAAGATTTGTCATATTTTTCTGTTTCTTTTGTAAATCAAAACATTTCAGGTATTCGGTAACAATATACTGTTTCTGTTTCTTTGCCTCTCTGAATTGAAATGTGATTGGTACGTCTTTACCTAATATTGGTTCTACTCCCTATTATACGAGCTCTATATAACGTGCTTAAAAGGATCTAATTCATTAAGAATGAATGATATTTGGACAGTTTAAAAGAAATAGCTTATTGCGAATAATAAAACATAACTATTTTTGGTCATTGAAAAAGACTAAATACTCAAACTTTTATTTATTTAAAGAAAGCGTAATTTTTTTTTAAGTTTCTCACTAATAAGCTTAGTTTAAAACGCTCCAGTGTTTGTTAGGGAGAATCTATTATAGTTTGAATATATTAAATTTTATAAGATCAACTTTGATGTTTAAAAAAGTTAAATTAATCTATAAATTCTTGGTGTTATAGAACTTTTAGATAGTTAATTGTAATTCAGAAGTTTTTTAAATTAGAATGGTAAATATGTGAGTTGTTGAACATAATATGGGTGAGATATTTTCATGTGATTTGAAGTCTTAGAATATTGGTTTGAAGTTTTTTATTGTCTATGGATGTTTCAATCTGATGAATTTATAAAATGATCAAATTGTCCTGTCTACTTCTTCCTCATTGCATCCCACCAGGCGCCTACCATCACTATCACAGTTAGAAGAAAAAAAAAATGTTATTTTGGAACGTTCATCTTCAAATATTTGTATTCTAGAAACTCTGGAAAGTTTATTTCATAATATATTGTGTTTTAGAAATTTTATCTTATTAAAAAAAAAAAATTCTCGAATATACTTATGAATTTCATAAAGTACATTTTAGAAAAAGTTAATGGAAGAGAGAAGTCATTTTAAATAATCATTTAAAACAGTGGGAGTGCAGAGATGTGCAGAAAGCAATTGCCTAAGAAAAAACATGTATGAACGAAGATTAAAATTGTGTAGGCCTATTATGATGTTCTACTTGAGCACACGGTGAGTAAGTTGGGAAAGATGGCTAATAATGAATTACAATGTACCCTTTTCTTTTTCTTCACACCCAACATCATTGACAAAAGTTAAAATAAGGTGTTTTGTATTTTTTTTTCAATTTTATTTAATATAAATATATTACATTATTTTTTTTAATTCATTTTCTGTTTTGAAATATATGTTCGAGAAACTTTTTTTTGTTTTTTCTATTTTTTACAAATATTCAAAAATACAAATTAAAATCAATATGATAATTTTATAAATTCAAAGTGAAAATAGAAAAAGACAAACTATCACTAAGAAAATCATTAAATAAAATATAATTTTAAAGATAAAAAATTAATTAGCTGTTATATTGACTAAATTAAATACTATTTTATAAACTATAATTGGTATCTAAATTAGTTTTTACTATTAATAACTAGTTTCTAAATTGGTATATAATTAGATACCTAAGTTTTAGATATCAACTTTAGAACCTACTTTCATATGTTTTAACAATCTTTCTTAATTATGGGTTATATGTTGGAGATCTCATATCGACTAAAGATGAGAATATTTTATTGTATATAAGTGGGTGCAAACCTCATCCCATGAGCTGGTTTTATGGGGTTGAATTAGGCTTAAAGTTTACTTCGTAATATGACATCAGAGCCATTTAAAGTTTATTCTAACGAGTGTTTGTTGGGCCTATCATGTCACTCCCTATCGGGCCGTTATTGGACCGCCCATAATATGTTATCCCACGCACGAGCTGTCATGCTCGGCGTGCGGGGTGTGTGTCGGAGATCCCACATTGACTAGAGATTGAAGTATTTCATTATATATAAGTGGGTGCAAACCTCACCCCCATGAGCCGGTTTTATGGGGTTGAGTCAGACTTAAAGTCTACTTCATAATATGGTATCAGAGACATTTAAAGTCTATTCTAGCGAGTGTTTGTTGGGCGTGTGTGTTGGAGATCCCACATCGACTAGAGATGAGAATATTTCATTGTATATAAGTGGGTGCAAACTTCTTCACCCCATGAGATATATGGGTCTGTGTTTGGTTAAAAGTGTTGAGTGTTCTTGAAGGTTTCACAATCAACACTCTTGATGTGCTGAGGATTGGACGCAGCTATTGATCAAGAGTGAACTTGTATAATTTTTGTGTGCGTTATCTATCTTACTCTCTGATATTTGTCATATATTCAATTGAATTCTCGAAACAACTAATTTATATTTTAGTTATATAACTGTTATGTTTTTTTTTATAATCAATCGAATAGGTTAATCAATTAGTTTATTTAATTGAGTTTTCGATCTAACACTAATATTTACGAAAAATTTATAAAAACAATTTACCCCTCGTTTCAAACAACGTATTTTAACACTATAAATAGAGCAATTTGGTATGCTTTAGTGATGCAAGTGTCTACTATAATTTATGTTTGTCATTTATCATATTCCTCATCGATTTTACATAATATATAATAGGATTTTAACCTCGATATAATATAATTTTACATATAATTTAACGTTTTTGTATTGGTATGGACCAATCGACTAACCAAAGTCTCAGCTCCACCAGCGGACCAACCAACCTAGGCCTGGTCCTAGTGGACTGACCGATGATATAAATTTTTTCAAACCTAAACCGACTTAGCAAACCTAATCCGTGGTTAGCAACTAGGTAATGCAATCCTAAACTCACTCCTTAACCTGACCCAATAAGGAAAGCCCATTACATGTAATATAAATAACACACATTCCAAGGAGCAGGTATGTCATAATCATTGTACACTTTTGAGTACTGAACACTCATTTTGCTGACTTGAGCTTCATAATGCCTTCTACCCTCTCCATTCGGCATTCACCTGAGGCTGAGCGACCGAGACCTGAAGGTACAATACGAGAGTAGGAGGAGTAAGCTTCTGTGAGCCAACCGCCCGACGCGAAGGAAGGAGACGAAGCCAGTCAACAGTTCTCTAGATCCCATCTTCCTAATAGGAACAATTTTAAAGATGATCCTCGTAATATCTACATGTTATTTAGAGTGAGCTGGACCTTCTACGCTATGTTGTTATTTGTTATTAATTGCGTGGGTTGTAGATGATTCCACCACACACGCCACACCAATTAGCAAGTGATTGATGCGAATGAGAGAATAAAATGGCTGGTATAATTAACATGATATGTAATTAATTACAAATTTGATAAAAATAGAAGAATTTACGTGATATTCTTTGCTTTGCCTTGCATGACGGTGATAATGTAGAAAAGTTTCATAATAAGATATAATCGATTAAGTCTCAATCTAAGAATAATTTTATTAGACCAGTTGAATATTCTATCACATAAACTATTGTACAATTCTATTTTTATTGAATTACTATTTGTTACTTTTAATCATATAAATATTGAATACATAATGCAAAGACAAAGAGAAAGTTACAAAATATAATCATTCTTCCTGTCTTTATTCTTTTTTCATCTTATCAACAAGGGAGAAACTTCCCTCCCACCTTTCTTTTCTTTAGTGTCACTTCCTCAACTTTTAATAGATCCAAACATGAATAGTGTATCTCAATTTGGCCCCTCCCATTACTTGTAAACATTAAATTAGTGAATGCAAACAAAATGTAATTTTGATTTCACCCATTGTAGTAATATATAAATGGATATGGTACTCTAATTCGATTGGTAATAAATACTCACTTCATCACTTTATAGAAAAAGTAAAAATTAAAAACCTTAACTCAATTCAATAACATAAAATTAAAAAATTAAATCATATAAAATATCAACACTAAGTATGAGAATATTTATATTTACATATTATTTGCTTTACTTAATACTTTAAGATAATAAGTTTGCAAATATTTCTATTTATATATTATTTATTTTTATTTAATAAACTTACTAATGAAGCTAGTAATTATTATCTAAAAATATTTGTAATGAAAACGATGATAATTGGTATAAAAATCAATTTATTCAAGAAATTACTTACATTTAATAAGACTTATTAAAAAGTACAGATAAAAGAAATATAAAAAAAATACATTCACACAATATTTATTTATGGTGATCTACTATTCATGCAAAGGTGAAAGAAAAAAAAATACTAAAAACACCAAGAAAAAAAATTATGGAATGAACTTTCTATATTACGCCTCGAACAATTAATTATAGATTTAATTACCTTTTTTTCTATTTTAAGAGTTAAAAGTCACGCTCGTGCAATGATTTAAAAAAGATTTGGAATGATCTAATATTTTTTAAAATGATTTAAATTAGTCTATTCTATTAAATTGACTTAAATGATGTTAAATGGATTAGATTACTTGTGTGTCAGGTTATCATTCATTTAACGTATTGAAATCAATTTAATCCAAAGAATTTAAAATGAATCATTTTAAAAAATGTTGGTATCATTCTGAACTTTTTAAAAACTAATATATTAAAGTGACATTTGCTCTTAAAATAGGAAAAAATGTAATTAAGATTAATTACATTTTTAATGTAATATATAAAAAATAATAATAAATATTTATGACATAATTAATTATATTTAAAAATGTTTTACGATTATTCATTTGACATGATTTTTTTTATAACATTTCTATTCTTAATATTTTATTAATACATTATATATTAAATATAGAAGTATCAACCTTCTTCGAATACAAAAGTATAAACAATAAAAAATTAAAATAAAAAATAGAAAATAAATTTTAATATTTTTCAAAGTAATTTATTTTAATATATTATTATTTTAAAATATATTTTTTATTTATTAATTTTGAGAATATTTTTTTATTTTGTAAATAGGTGAACTTATACATATATTAAGTGAATTAATAAAGTTTATATATGGTTTGATTCTCATTTTTGGGGTGTTACATTTAATGGTATAAGAGTGGTTCATCTTAGGATGACCTGAGGGTAATAGATTTGTTGTGTTTCTCTTGCGTAATTTTTGTTTTAAATCTTTTTTGTGGTTGAGTCAAAGTGATTGTATGAATAAAGATAAAAGTATTGAGAATGAAAAGAATCTTGATAAAGTGGCAAGGTGCACACTCATGACTAATTTTCTATCTTAACTATAAAAGTAGAGTATACCTTTTTATAAATGTTTTGGGATGATTATTTCTATATTATGTGAAGTTGATATTAAACACATGTTTATTTTAGGGAAATAAATTTCGTCATGGTAAGTGTTTGGTCGTAAGTTTTAAAGCGGTCTTTTCATCTAATAGTTTTACACCAACATTTGTTTTAGTGTAGATTATATATATATATATA
>Ga0123342_1001996_pt1 | contig 34234 bp, 20 predicted proteins | sample Turbeawhitnodule_FD_89960 | JGI IMG/M metagenome (GOLD analysis project Ga0123342, IMG submission 89960) | Root nodule microbial communities of legume samples collected from Mexico - Turtle bean Mexico white nodule | ecosystem: Host-associated > Plants > Roots > Nodule | place: Mexico: Nepantla... | reverse complement strand
TGTTTTACTCTTAGGAGTTTTTGAAAAGGTTGAAAACTGTTTTAGTTTGGTTGACTTAACTGCCAAACCAAACAATCAGTTGTTTCGTGGTTTCAACCGATTGTTTCTTTGAAAATCCTAACATAATTTTGTTTTGGTGGTTGAATGTGCTTTAAATGATTTTCGACTGAATACACTCATTCATTAAATGCTTTGACCAATCTTTGGAAAATATAAATAGTTTGTGTATGTTTTCAAATAGAGTAGAAAAACCTATTTGAGTTTTTTAGTTGAGAAAAAGTTGATTTCAAGATTTGAACATTCACATCAAGCTTTGGGTTTTCAAAGATAGTGGAATAGGATTGCAATTGTATTGATTTCAGTTTGTTCTGTAAACAAGTGTGATCCCTTCTCAACCTACTGTATTTTTGGTGTTGTGTTGCCAAGGAGTGTTGTGTGCTCTTGAGGTGGTCATGATCAATACTCTTGGTGTGTGATTTGCCAAAGGGAGTGTGTTTCTTGAAGGGTTCAAGGTCACTACTTTGGTGGTTTGTGTGTTGTAATCTGGTTTGATTACTTAGTGGATTACTAGTGGTTTTCTGGGGACTGGATGTAGCTCTTGGCTTAAGAGTGAACCAGTATTTCTCTCTTACCCTCAAACTCATTTAAATTATGTTTTAAGCTTTACCTGTATAAACAACCGATTGTTTCGAAGAAACAACTGATTGTTTTTTTGTTGCTTTGTTGTTTTATTGTTTTTGTTCTTGACTAACCTGATTTCTGTTCTGGATTCACACAAAGAATTTTGTTAAACTTTAAAAAGATTTCAAAAACTTCTCTTAAACAATTCACCCCCCGCCCCCTCTCGTTTAAGACCATATATTATAACATTGTCTTGGTCTTGATATCATCATAGAGAACATCATATATTTTCTCTTCATACACAACCAATAGAAAAGATTATAAATAATGACTAACATTGGCCACGAACTATGTTTCCTACTTAAATTACCGTAAGGATTCATAACTTTTATTGCAAGACCAAGTCTAAGATTTCTTGGATCACTCCCAAACTCAGGAAACAAAGAATCAATTTTCTTCCATTGTAGTGAATCGGCAGCATATCGTAACAATCCATCAAAAAAAAAATTCATTGGCATGCCACTTGAGGTTTTTTTTTGCATCATTAACATTGGCAAACAAACGTTTAAATCGCGAAATGATTGGAAGATACCATAATGCTTTTGGAGGAGGACCCTTTTTCACATAATCTTCCTCACTCTCATCATCCTTCACTTTGTATCGTGATACCTTGCATCTTGGGCACTGGTGCAATGATTCAAACTCTTTTCTATACAATATGCAATCATTGGGACATGCATGTATTTTCTCGTACTCCATACCCATCGGATACAATATCTTCTTCGCCTCATAATGACGAGTGGGCAATGTATTATCTTTTGGAAGCATTTCATGCAACAACTTGGCAACTCAGTGAAACTTTTATCAATCCACGCATTTCTTCCCTTAATATTAATTAATTTTAATATTGTTGACAAATGTGTGAAACTTGAACAACTGAGATAAAAAGGTGTTTCAGAATCATCTTTCAATGAATCACACATATGTGCTTGCTGGAAACTATCTTCTTCAATATCATGAATTATGTCCTCCATGCGATCTTCAAAATGTATATTAGAGTATTGGCTAACATATAGAGATGTTACGTCTACAAACTCCCCATGCCATATCCACTTTGTATAATTCTTCAAGAAACCATCACAGAGAACATGTTCTCTTATCAACCTAATTTCTAATCCTCTTTGCATTCACACAATTAACACATGGACAAAAGTATCTTCCATTTCCAACTTGTACACTCGTTGAGCAAATTGTCAAAATTCTTCGATGCCATTTTCATACACATCACTAATACAACTCTCATTTATCCAACTCCGATCCATGACTAGTATTATGCAATAGAAAAACTAATCTATCAATATCAACTAATTTTTAGTTGATGTAAACAAAAATACAAATTGTTGAGGGTCTATCCCCGCCGGACCCAATACCAAAGCGTTTATCATATAAAAAAATAAAACAACACTATATTCCAAACATAATTATAAAACACATTATAAATTGTCAAGGGTCAATCACTCCGAGACCCAATATCAAAGCATATTCAACATATAAAAATAAAAACAACACTATATTCCAAACATAATTATAAAACACATTACAAATTGTCGAGGGTCGATCACCCCCGGATACAATACCAAGACGTTCATCATAATACAGTATATTTCAAATACAAATAAAATTAATCATCTATATAAATAATTGTGAACTAAATTAATAATTAAAACTAAATTAAAATTAACATGTTTGAAAGTAAAAAAACTAACCTGGAGCGTGAACTGATGAGTTGTGGCGGCGGTAGTGAAACCAAGCAAAAAAATTATCTATAAAAATAATTAAAACTATATTAATAACTAAAATTAAAATTAAAACTAAAAATAAAAATAAAACTAAAACTAAAATTAAAATTAAAATTAAAATTACAAATTACAAATTACAAATTAAAAATAAAATTACAAAATTTGAAAATAAAAAACTCACCTTGAAGCGTGAACGGAGGAGTTGTGGCTGCAGAATAAGGGCAATGTGGCAAGACAATGGAGCGACATAAGGATTGGTCGACACGAAGAGGGAGAATGGTGGCACCAAAGAGGACGAACAATGGCACACCAAAGAGCAAGAGTGGTGGTCGCAAAGAACAAATAAATTTTTGAAAACTAAGAGTGGTGAACGGAAAGGAGGCGGGAGGAGCAACGGTGGAGGAATGAGAGCGCGAGAATGAAAAAGAAGGTAAAGAAGCAGAATGAGTGCGTGAGGAGCAGCGACAGTGGAAGACGAAGGAGTAGAATGGAACAGAATAGTAGTAGCTCCAAATGAACAGTGAGGCGCGAGCTTGAAAATAGGGTAAAAAAGAATATATTACATTGATTTTTAGTAACAACCGGTGTAATATATTATTTTTTTTTACTCAGAATGACCCATATTACACTGGTTAAGTCATCTAATCGGTGTATTATATGTTGCCCAGAGTTAAATTTTAGAAATTTTTTTTTTCTTTAGGCACCATATATTACACCGATTGGATGGCTTAACCAATGTAATATACCGCACTCACAACAAAAAAAGGTTAAAAAAACATAAGTGGGAGCTTGGTATATTATACCGGTTAAACCATCCAACCGGTTTAATATACCATGCTCTCACTTAAATTTTTTGAACCTTTTTTGTTGTTGTTGTGAGTGTGATATATTGCACCGGTTAAGCCTTCTAACCAGTGTAATATACCATTTTAAAACCAAATAAAAGTTTGACAAGTGTAATATGTACAAAATACGTTCTCGTTTGATCGGCCTAGGAAGTCGTTGTAGTATGTCATTTCTGCACTAGTGAATACATAAGCATTCAATTGCGTGTGTATCTTTTTAACTCCATACTCCAAATTCACCGGGCACAATATATTTTTGAGCTCATAGTTAAAATTAAATAATGTGTTATCTCTCGAAACATCTTCTTCAACAACTTCAAAATTTCTATGACACTTTTTTTTACATCCATTTCTTACTTTTAAATTGAATCATCTTTAAAATGCTGATAATCTTGCAAAATTTAAACATCCTTAATACAATGGCGACTCAAAATAAGAATTCAAATAATCATATATATATATATATATGTGTGTGTGTCTTCTTCAATATCATATAGCATTTCTTCTAAATGATTGTTCATCTCTTCAACAACATTTTTGCGACACAATTCACATGTCCATATTGTATAACTTTTTGACAATCCCAAAAATAAAAATGGTGGTCATGTATCTTCCAAGTTTCTGAAACAATTGATTAACACAACAAGCACACGAAAATCATATATCCCCTAATTGATAGATTTTCCATTTTGTCACAAGAACTCATCAACTCACTTTTCATACTCTTGACTGATCCAAAATACATTCATCCAACCGTGATCCATAACATTCATTAATATGTATAAATGAACTTTATTCTCTTAAATTTGAGTAGTAGTTTACTTTGATTTTCAAGTATACAAAATGATAATAATGGCAAACAACCACAATCAAGTATGTATCCCAAGAATAACAAGAAATTCTTTGATAAATTTTTTTATCAAATTTAATATTAGAGTGAATTTCTATGCATTAACAAATTATAAGAAGTTATTTTTCTAAAGTGTCTAAATAGATAGTCCAAAATTTAATACACATAATTATTATTTATAGTAAATCTCAAACAAAATTTAGCATTAACTCAATTACTACAATTAATACATTTAAAAAATATCTTTAAATTTTAAGACATATGGTACCTAAATCAAAGAAAATAAAAACAAACTAAATTTCTTGAAATTTGTAACATGAAAATTTTAGATTGTGATATATGTTTGAATACACTGGTGCAGAAAGATAAAACAACGATGACTATTTTCAATTTAAAGCGGCAACTATATAGCCGCATTTGATGTAGACGTAGTCTTAAATCGAAGAGATAAGAAGGCGGCTATTTAGCCACATCCGCAAATTTGATTTATAAATGCGTCTATTTACCATAGCCACATTTACGAATGACGTTTAGGGTTTCTTTTCTTTTACGCTGTTGTTTGGATTTCTAATCAAAGTTATCAACTTTGATATTTTTCGAAGAACATGTCATTATTTTATCATTTTTTTTTTATCTCTTGGTGCATCCATATCATACCTTTTCACATTCTTAGTATTTCATCTCAGTCTGAATCTGACATGTCCTGAATAAAAAAAAATACAAATAATGGATTGATATTGGAAGACCTGATAACCAAGAACATAAATAAAAGTACAGAAAACGCAAATAAAAATTTCCCAATGAAACGCAAATACACGACGAAGCAAGGCCGCAACAGCGACGAGGAAGGCACAGTAGAGAGAAAACAAAAACTTTCCCAATAAAATAGTGACCTTAGCAATGACATTAGACAAAACATAAGAGAAATGAAAAACATACAAAAATCAATGGTGAAGAAGAAGAGAGCAAGAAAATGCTTACCAATGACACGAAGACAAGACAAAGAAAAGAAGAGAGGAAGAAAAGAGAAAGCATAGCTAATGGAGGAAGCCTAGAAGAGAAACGAAGCGTGAGAGAAATGAGAGTATGAAAACGTAAGTGGCGCGCTTCTAAGTTAGTGTAAAAAAGGTTTTAAGAAGGTGACTATTTGTAATAGTCGCATTCTTAAATCAAACACTTTGATTTAAGAATGCGGCTATTTGTAATAGTCACTTCGTATAAAGCGCTTGATTTAAGAATGCGGCTATTATAAATAACTGTCTTCTTAAATCAAGTTAATTTAAAATATGTCATCGCGTTTTGAAAGACAACATCTGACCGTAAAAACACATTAAATAATGGGTCATTGTTTTAAACTTTTGTACTAATGATATAATATCTAATTTCCGCATGTGTTATTAGAAACACACATGATAACAAAATCTCTCAATCTATTTTAAGATTCATAGAACCAAACGAAGAAGTGGGACATGATAATTTTAATGTTTTGTAAAAGTGGGGATAACAAAATCTCCCAATCTATTTTAAGATTCATAGAACCAAACGAAAAAGTGGAACATGATAATTTTAACTGTTTTGTAAAAGTTTATATATATATATACTACAAGAAAATCATGAAATAGAAACCAATATTTAGATACCAAAATAATTAGTTACAATAGAAACTAAAATAGAAACCATTTTAGAAACTAAAAAAAAAATTGGTTTCTAAATTAGTTTCTATTATTTTCTATTAAATAGTTTCTAAATTAGTTTCTATTATTTTCTATTAAATAGTTTCTAAATTGGTATCTAATTAGTAACTAAGGTTTTAACTACCAATTATTTAGTTTCTAAATTTGGTAGCAAAAACCTTAGTTGCTAATTAGATACCAATTTAGAAATTATTTAACAATAATAGAAAATAATAGAAACTAATTTAGAAACCAAATTTCTTTTTAGTTTCTAAAATGTTCTCTAATTTAGTTACTATTGCAACTAATTATTTTGGTTTCTACAAATTGGTTTCTATTTCATGATTTTCTTGTAGTGATATATATAATTTTTAAATATTATTGTACAAATTAAAATCACTATTTTTTTTAGTTACATGTGCGAAAACACGTCCATGTTTTCAAGCATTTCTTTTATCACAACTTTTTAAGCATTTATTTTAAAAATTATTAACAATATTAATTTTAAATCGACTAGAGAATTAAATTAAACCAATTTTTAAAATAAAACTGAGTTTTAGAAAACTGAAACACGAATTTGAATTAAAAATAATAAATATTAAAAGTCTACTATTTTTTCCAAATATAAATAAATAAAAAAATTCGTCATAAGGAAGTATCATGGAGGAACCATTGTTTAATTAGTTATATATTTGTCCAGTTAATATATATATATATATATATTTATTTTTATTTTTTCTTACATTTATTTATCGTGTGATGTGAGTTAATCAGATTCTTCTCTTAAAAAAAAATATATGGAAAGAAGTTGTCTCTTTAACTACGGTCAAAATGGCTGCTATATCTTATTTTTTAGCATTTTCAATTTAAGGAGCTTAAAGCTTTGACTTGTTGCCAAATGGTCAAAGTCACGTCAATTTATTTAAAGGAATCCGATTGGTTAAAATTCATTAAAATTTATACTACTACAATCACTTTTTAAAATATTTATTTAATATTTCAATTAATACTTTAATTTAATATTTTACTAATAGATAAAGTTGTTAAATGGAAGTAAAAAAATATGGATCGTCAAAATATAGTTTTTTTCGTATTTCATTTCAACTGAACAGTGAAATGCAACACACGAGCATCAATGAGCATTCAATTTTGAATAGATTTATTTTAAAATGTAATAAAATTAAAGAAGAGGTATTTAAATAAATTATAATTTAATGCTAATTTTTATTTTTAATAATGATTTATTTTTTTAGAATATTTCTTTCCTTTTCTATTTTCGTTATTTTTCACATTTAACTCTTCTTTTAAAAATAAATAAAGAATAATTTGGTTGAATAAAAGTTCAAGGAAATAACAATTAGGAATTTAGTTATACAGCTAATAACTTTTTTTATGTGGGAAAGAATCAAGTTTCCTATGTTGGAAAAAAGTAAGGTAATAATTGAGAGTAATTTAAAAGAAGAAAAAAAAAATGTGCATCATTTAAAGTAATATCTCCCTTCAATTATTGTAGGTTATATAGATGTATTAGTTATATTTATGGGAAGAGTATATTATTAAGAGACTCTTTCTAATTTAATAATTTTTCGTAACAATAAAATAAAGGAAACCCACTTTTATTATATTTTTAATAAAATTATAATGACATTTTTTATACTATTTTGAATAAACATTCATCTCTTTATGTTTTTAATAAATGATATTCGCGTTCTATTTGAAAATATTATATTATTAAAATATATAAAATTTAAATTTAAATTTATGTTTTAAAATATAAAAAATAAATAATTTGTATAAAAAATATTTAATGGTTGAATTTTTCTATATTATAATTTCATCAAAATATATTTTACAAAATTATAAAAATATAAAAAATTATATACTTTTAAGAAAATATTAGTGTTATAAAAATAAATAAATAAAAATTTCTAAAATATAATATTAAATTTAATAACTTATTATTATGTTTACATATGATTTTAATCTAAATATAAACAAATAAAGTAACGAGTATAATGTTAATTTTTAAGAGAAGGTGAATATATATTTTAAAATTATATTACTACATGTAATTTATTCACCGTATAAGGAGTTTTTTGTTCCATTAAGTTTAGAAGACTTTATTTACAATATTATTATTATTATATTTTTTTTTGCATAAAGTGAGAATAAATTAAGTTGAAAACATTAGTTTTGGTATTTTTTTTTATAGAAAATTATGTCTAGTTGGAGAGATTTTTATATTTGAACAATAAAAAATATCAGAAAATTAATTATTAACAAAATTCGACAGAAATTCCACACTGATATATATCATGTATCATGATTATGTTAAGGAACATAACCTTGGCATATTTGGTAAGACAAATCAAGTCGTTGCAAGAAAAATACTCTTTCATGGGAAAAATCAGCAAGAAAATTTGATTTTCTTCTAAAATGAAAGAGAAAAGAGTTAGATTATTTGATGTGTTTCATGATAAAAAAAAAGGGTAGATAGAGAAAAAGTTATTTGAAAGAATTACCACATGATTCATGTCAATTCCTACAACTTTTTCAAATATTTGTTTCTTATAGAAATTTTATTTTAAATTTTTGAATTGAAAATGGTATTGTTGTATTCTATATAGATTTGTTCCAAATAATTTATTATCTAAAATATCAAGTTAAATTTTTTATTTTAATTGGAAAAAGAAAAGCAAAAAGTGAAAAGATTTTTGTCAATTTTCAAGGCAGCAGTTGGAATAACAATAACACACATCATTTGCACAAGTAAATGATAACCACCTAATGAAGATCAAAGACTAATATTTGAATTCGTTACCATAATAAATATTTTGTAATAATGTGACAAGATTCTATCTGAAAAGTTGTCAATCTAACCATATATATCTCATCAAAACTCTATTAAAAACCTGCCATCTTTGACAGGTAATATTTTTCTAAAGATAATGATTTTATGCAAATTCAGACATCTATGTTTGGTATTTACAACAAATTCAATATGTTATGTTCCAATTATTCATCCTCTTTTCTCAACAAAACTCGAGAGATTTGACATTCAACCCATAATGCAACTTTCATAAACAAAAAGAAAGTTGCTTCTCAAATCATGGGCATGATTACTGTTTCTCAACCATTTTCTCCTCAGCCTTTTACCTTGTCATATGTTATTGCGAATGCTTCCAATATGATTGTAACACTGTTCTTCTGTCTTTTTCTGGCCACCATATTTTCAACAATAGTTGTTCTTCTCCTATTGAGATTATGCGAAATTATATCAGATATTCTTCTTGAAACACTTGAGGATGACACTGAAGATGGAAGAACACCTTTGGTAGTTCAGTCTTTTCTGACTAACCAAGATTCTTTGAATCAAATAAGTCATAGTAGGGAAAGATTACAATCACATTCACAAACTTTTGGGATGAGATCAATTCATAAAGCTTCATCAATGAAACTGCCACAGCTTGTGATTTATGGACAAAATCCAAATGAGTTGAGTCCATTTTGCAGTAGTTGTGTCATATGTTTGGAGAGCTTCATCACCGGGGAGTCTTGTCAAATTCTTCCACCTTGCAATCACTTATTTCATTCTTACTGCATAAGGCATTGGTTGAAAGACAATGCCTCTTGCCCCATTTGTCGAAGTGTTTATTAGAAATATGATAAGTTACAAAGTGGATTATGCATGTTTTGTAGCAAAAAAACTTGATAATACAAAACTGTTCATTTCTTTCCTTTTGTTGGGAGATTTCGTCATTGTTTATATTTCCTTTGTATTGTTTATATCCTTTGTAAGTACTCATTACATTTTATTCATTTATTTATTTTCTAGTGAATGGTCCGAAGTACCAAAGTTATCTTGGAACCGTGTTTCCTGAAATTTTTTTGACTATCAACACAGTCACAACATCTCGACACTTCGATCGTCCAAATAATGCATGGGTTGACAAAATCAGATTTTGAAAGTGTAACTAATTAACGAGTAATAAACACACTTCATAACACAATCAGCAGAATTTGGGTCTTAGTGGGCAAGGCCTAATGATCCGTACTAAGAAGGGCCAAGACAATCACTATAAGTAGGTAACACCTCCTCAAGGTTAAAGGTAATGAAACTCTAATATCTCAATACCCTTAACTCGCGCTAATACGGACTTGAGTGTCGAAGTATAATAACAGATATTCTTGTCGAGTCTTGAAGATTTGAAGACCTAAAGACCTGAAGATTCGAGAATCCGAGAAGCTGAGGACCAAGAAGGATATGTGTAAGGAAAATTCCATTTTTGGCACCCACCATGGGGGAGAAATAAAATCTTACTGAAAAACCACATGGTAACCACTTGAAACATGATAGGTAAGGATAGACGCATGCCAAAGGAAGCAGATAATCATCAAGACAACTCAATAAAGATAATGCTAGAAATGAGGAAAGAACTTGAGACTCTCAAGAGGAAAATTTAGGAGGAGATAAATGCCCTCATAGTAGACAATGCTTATATATAAGGAAAAAACTAGAGAGAAAGGAAACGATCTAAATAATACATAAGGAACATCGAGATCCCATCGGGTCTAATCAGTAGACACTGCTAAGAATGGAGAAGGCCAATCGTTTCCATCACTTGAGCACCAAACTAGATGTTTCAATTAACAACTTCAGAACTTCGTCACAATAACATCACTTTACAAAGGTAATAATGAAAGTTTCCCTCCCAGGAACCTAGAAAAGTCTGACAATGGACAAATATGATGGAACTATCGATCTCAATGAGCACGTGGATGCCTATGTAACCCAAGTCACACGAACAAGGATGAACTTTTGTGTCGATTTTTATCCATTTCCCTAAAAGGGGCCGCCCTGAGTTGGTTTACACATCACCACCTTTAATCAATTATTTTTTTCGATACGCTGGTCATGAAATTTGGGGCACAAATTAGCTACAAGCCGACCTTACCACCTCACATTCGTAGCATTGGTCAATATCGGACAAGAGAAGATAGAGTTGTTGCGAGCATTCATGAAGCATTTTGGAAAGGAAACACTTAGTATCCAAACCTAAGTCCCAAGGTGGCCAAACATCATATGGTCAGTAAGCTCAAACCTGGTCCTTTCTCGAATATCCTTGGCAAGAAGCCACGTGCGAATCTTGACGACCTACGGTAGAGGGTAGCCAAGTTCATGCAACTAGAAGAGCTACGAGAATTTTATTCTAAGGTGAGATCGCCTGACGGCCTAGACAGAAGATTAGTTGAGAAAGACTGAGGTAAACAACTGCCACCGTCGAAAAGGCAAAGAGAGTTTCCCCGACCTCAGCGCTTCGCACAATACACACCACTGATTGCGGACTGGTCTCAAATACTTGAAGAAGCTCTAAACGCCAACCTCATATTGACCCCCAACAAAGACCTATATGCCCCCTAACGGCAATTAGACAAAGCATTGTCGATACCATCACAACTACGAACACAAAATGGAAGAATGCCTAACACTCAAAGTCAAAATTGAAGAATTGGTGCAAGTTGGTCATCTTTGTCGCTTTGTGAGGAAGAACCGTGACGAGGGCGCTAGGAGGCCAAGAGCTGAGAGCTGAGGAGAAAGACAAGAATGTGTGGATAGGAGAGAAGTTAATCAAGATCGAGGTGAAACTAGCCCCTTGAGAGGTGTCATCAACACCATTTCTAGTGGAATTGCGGGAGCAGGTACAATGTACTCCTCTAGGAAGAGACATTATTTAAGGGAAATTTAGTTCACTAATGTCGTGGCTAAAAGGAATAGAAGAAGCATGCTACCCATAACTTTTACCAACAAAGACTTCAAAGCCATTGATCTCAGCCATGATGAGATCATCGATAGAGGTACCCAACTTGATCATCATGAAGCACCGGTTGATTAGGGAAGTTCGATGGACACACTATACTAGAAAACATTTAAAAATTGGGATTGTCCCGAGATATTATAGCCTCGTATGATGAACAAATAGTTGGATTATCCGAAGGGCTAGTAGACACCCGAGGGTATATTGACCCGTACACGAAGTTTAAATAGGGCATCCAAATGTACAAAACCACCAAGGTCAAATATATTATTGACACTGATACTTCCTACAACGTCCTACTAAAAAAACCTTCACTATATAATTTGGGAGCAATCATCTCGACCCCCCACCTAGCCATGAAGTTCCGCCCGAAATTTGGGACATCATGATCATCCATGTTGATAAAGGGACCATACGAGAATGTTATGACGCTAGTATGAAAATCTCTATTGAATACCTGACCGAAGCTGAAGACTAGAGGTTAACTAGGTCGCCATTATGGAAGACCTGGATCCTTAGCATAGCAACGACCCGAAGGTGGAACCAGAGGAGGGGACGATCCCATGGCAACTAGGGGCATATAAACATAATACTTAACTACGTGCGAACTTGAAGATGGCCGAGAAGGTTGCCATACCGAACACATTGGCAAAAAACCATGATTTGTTTGCATGGACAACGACTGACATGTTAAGAATAGATCCCCGCGTAATTTCACATAGGATGGTGTTGTCCAAAGAAGCTGGGTATCTTCAAATAATAAAAGATTGGAAGAAGAAAGAAGGCTAGCCGCTAAGCATCAGGGTCAAAAGTTATTGCGCGCTGGTGATAAGTGCTAAATTATAGTCAAATTCATAGTTCAATAGACATGTGATTTGTGCATAATATGTATACAAACTAGCGAAAAACATGTCAAGAACCCTCCAACTCAAGCTGCACATGAATAAAAAGAGGAAAAATAACAAATTTACAAAATTCTTGTAGAGAAATGCAGAAAACCAAATAAACAAGGATGAAGCAAAATAGTCAATCCACCCAGTACATGAAAAATGACTTAGTGGGTTGATTCTAGAGAGAAAGCTCCACAGAAAACACTCAAAATGTTGAGCACATTTACATATGCTGACAGGATTAAAGGAATCCAAAACCTAGAGTAGAGGTCTAGGAGGATACATGCAGAGTGGGACTCAACAAGGATTAACAGAGCCTCTATGCTACATTTTTTTAAAGCCTTAACCTAGTAGTAGAAATTAGAATAGGAATTTCAATTCTTGTAAATAAATTAGGCCTCAAACATTGGGCCAAGTAGCATAAGATTTGACTTGTATTTGGGTCTTGCATTATCTAGGGTTAGATTAGGGTTTCTAGAAACCTACTAAGGGTTCAATTGGGCTCACTTGGCCCAAGATAAACCATAGGTCAATCATGACATGAGAGTAGACACCTAAATGGTTGTGTTATACATTAAGCGCATATTTAATGTGTTCGCTAACCGACACATGGGAGAGAAATTCAAATTTGAATTTCCCTCTCCCCTTTTAGCTCCATTCTTGGCCAGATTTGAGTATATAAATTGAAGGCTTGTGTACTTGTTTTTCAAATCATTTTGAATAGAGTTATGCTGCAGAAATTGATAGTCAAACTCTCCTTTGTTTTGCCTTTCTTTATAGTAGACGTATACTTGATCTCCTCCACCAATTCCAAGTGATTAGGCATCACATATCACTCTCCAAAACACCTCATGACACTCCAAGTTCCATAAAACTCCTAAATTTCTTCCTTGACTCCATTTCCTTCATTCCTTTCATCAATTCAATCTACACAAATCAACAAAGAATGCAAACCATGAAGAAGAGACTCTATCATGTGGTATCCAGATTCCTGGTTCAAACAAGTGAGTTCTTTTTCTTCTAGTGTTTTTCTTCAATTATGTGCTGTTACAATTTATTTTGCTTGTCTTGAAGTGTTTGCAATCTGTTTCATCGTTTAATTGTTTTGGTTTAAGTTTTAATCGGTTCAAAAGTTCATTTCTATCTTGAACTTTTCATTCTGTGAGTTAGGATGTTCATGTGTTTCGTGTGTGTGATGTTTTTTAGTCTTATTTCACAAACTAATTGGTGCATTTGGTTAGTGCTGAGTAAATTTTATTTTACAGCTCTTAATTCAATCATGTCTTGTCATGTTATTCCATATTTGTGACAATTTCTAAGTAGTACTTTTATTGAATATTTGATTGCTTAATTTTGCTTGAGTCCTACATATACGTTGTTTTGATTCAATTCATATGTGCTTTTGGTGCTTTTTAATTTTTCTAATTTGAGTTTCATACTATTTATGTTAAGCCTTTGCTACTGCTATACTAAACTAGGGTTAACGAAAAAACTTCTCTACTTCATTCATATTGCTTAGTCCCTTTTAAGGGTAAAAGAGGGTTGGGGGCCTTACAATTCTTGAATAAACATGACATTTCAAACTAAAAAATACATAATAATAATGGCAGACTTCCCAAATAGGAGCATGGGTCTATCCTATTATAAAATCTTTCATCCAATTGGGTTGCTTTTTGGGCCTTGTGCTTGTGTATGGCCCCATTCTAACATTACTATCCGCCTCAAAAGACACTTTGTCCTCAAAGTGGAGCCTTAGGTTCAGTTAGGCCGTTGGTGGGCAATTAGGCTGGGGTTGGTCCACGTGAGCATTGGTTTGGTTATGGGGTGGGGTGTAATGGAATTGGCACGGGGGTGCAGCGAAAATATGGGTTGTGCAAGGTTTTTTGGGGCTAATAGTATTAGTCTTAGGCGTTACTGGCTCCGAAGCAGTTTTTGGGTTTTTAGGTGTGATGCTTTAGTGGTGGGGTGGGGGTGCAGCAAGAGTTTGGACTGTGAAGGGTGTGTTGGGATTTAGTATTGGGTGTTGGATTATTAGGGTTGGTAAGAGGGGTCGCGAGTGCATTAGGGTTTTGGGGGATGGGGCACCGTTTGGAGATTAAGGTTAATATTAGTTGGGAAGTCTTGAACATTGGCGCTAGGCTCGAGGCATGGGGAATTCGCACCGCCTGTGAGTGGGACGCGAGGCACGCTGCCTTTGGCTCTTGTAAGATGCGTGTTCAGATAATTATGAGGCGTGGAAAGGCGTTGCTCGTAGGGCACGTAAGTCTGTGCCAATTGTGAGTGGAACACATGGTGTGCTGTCATTGATATCCATGTGCGATGAGTTCAGAGAGTATTGAATTGGGTTTTGAGATGAGTTAAGTGTTGTTGGAAGGGGTAAGTTAGTGGATTCTGTAGAGGAAAAAGGGTGCTCCCCAGATGACCCTTTGAATGGTTTTAAAAGTGAAACATGCAAGACCAAGTGGACGCGAGCGAACTCTGGTAACTGGAGTCCGTAGGCAACGACTCTGACGTGACCAAGGACTCTGTACGATCCTAAAAAAAGCAGGCCCAAATTTTGATTTGGGCGTCGTTCCTACGAGTGTTTCCAGTTGGGATGGAGGCATACCCACACCCATTTGTCGGGGTCAAAGGTACGGTCGATGCAGTGGTGATTGGCTTGGTCACACATGTGTTGGCTTGTGCGGCGCAAATGTTCCTGAAGTTCATGGAGGATGACGGTGTGCTCCGTCAGCGTCTCCTGAAGGGTGGCCACCATGTTTGGGATGTTTACAAAGTCGATGATAATGGGTGGTTTCCTACCGTATAGCACATGGAACGAGGAGGTTCTTATCGCCGAATGGTATGTGGTATTGTGCCACAGTTCTGCCAAGTGCAGATATTGATACCACTTCTTAAGTTGGTTTCCCGCTAAGCATCTCAAGTAAGCTTCTAATCCGCGGTTTAACACCTCCATTTGGCCATCAATTTGGGGATGGTACGACGAACTGAATGTTAATGTTGTTCCCTATGCCTTGAATAGATGTTGCGAAAAAGTACTCACAAACAAGGGTTCTTTATCAGATATAATGGATTTAGGTAGTCCATGAAGGCGACACATCTCAACTAAAAAGCGTTTGGCTAGTTGTTGGGTCGTGAAGTGCGTAGGAAGAGCTATGAAGTGTGAATATTTTGTGAGTCTGTCGCAAATGACTCAAATGACCGAGTGGCCGACTGAACATGGGAGGTGAGTTATAAAATCCATTGATATATCTTCCCATACTTATTTTCAAATTGTTAATGGTTAGAGTAATCCCTAAGTTTTGGTTGGCATGTATTTGTTTTGTTGACATGTAGAGCATTGTTGGACGAAACAATCGACGTTTCTAGTTCATTTCGGCTAATAGAATGAAGTAGCTATGCGCTTAAGAGTGGGTTTGATGTTGGAATGGCAGCCGAACGAGGAAGCATGGAATTCGGTCATGATGCGGTGGGGGAAATTATTCACTGCTGGCACAAAAATCTGGTGTCAGAAGAATAATAACCCTTGACTAGTGGAGAAAAGGCTCGGCTGCTGTTGACTGCCTGTGCATGCTTGGATCACTTCCTAGCCTTCTGTGGTTGCAAGATATTGGTGGAGGTCACGAACAAGCTGCAATATGGTTGAGTGATCCTCACTTTATCTTGAAAGAGCATCAGCCACGACATTCTCCTTCCCAGGTCTGTAAACAATCTGAAAATCATATCCCTATAATTTTGTTGTCCATTTCTGTTGCTCGGGGTTTGTATGATTTGGGAAAGAACGGTGTTTAGGCTCTTTCCATATGTGATTATCTTGAAATGCTAAGCTATGAGATACTTACACCATTTTTTTACTGATTTTGTAACGGCATACATCTCACGAACATATACGAAGGAAGCTTGGAGTTTGGGATTCATCTTTTTGTTGAAGAAGTCCAGCGGACGCCCTGATTGGCTGAGGACAACTCCTACTGCCACGACAGAGGCGTTTGTTTCTACTACAAAAGGAAGCTTGATGTCTGGTAGGTGTAGGGTAGGCACTTTTGCTATGTGTAATTTTGATTTTTCAAATGCTTGTTGCACGAGTTGAGACCATGTAAATTTATGGTGTTGTAATAAGTCGGTGAGAGGAGCGGCGAGTGTGACGTAATGCTTGATGATTTTTTTGTCGAATCTGGTGAGGCCGAGGAAACCCAGTAATTTCGTGAGTGATCGTGGCTGAGGTCATTTGTGTATGGCCCGGACCTTATCCAGGTCTGGGTGGACTCCTTGAGTAGAAATTATATTACCTAAGTAACTGACTTTCGCGGTTGTGAAACTTCATTTGGAAAGCTTGGTAAAAAAAATTTTTATTTTGTAGTGTTGCCAATATAGTTTTTAGATGAACAATATGATCCTGCAAGTTTGGGCTATAAATCAAAATATCATAAAAAACAATTAGGACAAACCGATGGAGGTATGGTCTGAGAAGATCATGCATTGCTGCCTGAAAAGTAGAATGAGCGCTAGTTAAACCAAATGACATGACTAAGAATTCGTAGTGGCCATCAATAGTGTGGAAAGTTGTTTTGTGAGTGTCTTCTTGAACTATAAGTATTTGGTGGTACCTAGAGTGCAAGTCTATTTTAGTAAAAAGAGTAGCTGAACCTAACTCATCTAGCAATTCATCAATGGTGGGGATGGGAAAGTGGTCACGCACGGTGGTTGCATTCAGGGCTCTGTAATCAACACAAAAAACACCATGTTCCATCTTTTTTTTATTAAGAGCATTGGTGAAGAAAAAAGGTTGGTACTGGGTTGAGTGAGGTAATAACTTCCTTGTGGTGATGAGGGTAGCGATAGGGTTTCACTTTGATAAGCGAGGTATTAGGTAACAGAGGAATATGGTGGTCATGGGGTCTTTGGGGAGGTAACCCACGAGGTCTTTGAAAAATGCTTTGATATTCTTGAAGAAACGATTGGATGGGTGAGGGTAGATTGAATAACGGGGAAGTAGGGTTATCACATTCAGTGTCTATGGGTGTAAGGGAGATGGTTTGTGGTTCCTCCAATAGAGGAGTAAGGAAGCAATAAAATTATTAGATAGGTAGTGACACAATTGGTGATAAGTGGTGGCTGATGAGGCGGGTGAAATGGAGGCTTGTAAAGTGATACGTTGGTTGTTGTGTGAAAAGGCTATACTGGGTATTGAGAAATCTGCTGGGATGGACCCTAGTGTGCTTATCCATTCAATGCCCAAAACAACATCTGCTCCTTCAATGGGAAGAAGGTAAAAGGGAATAGTGAATGTGGATTTCTAGAGAGATATGTCCACTAATGGGCAAATACCTTGGCACTTAATGAAATCGCAATTTCCCACCATTACTGAAAGGGGTGGGCTGGGTGAGATGGATTGGTTTAAATGGTGGGCAATGCGAGGTTGAAGAATGTTGTGAGAGTTGCCCGAGTCAATTAGGATAGTAACTGGGAGGTTATGAATTAAACTTGTGAATTTAAGGGGTTTTTGGGAAAATGGTACCTGTGAGGGCTTGAGGTGAAAGTGGATAGTATTGGTGTAATCATCCGATGGGGAAATATCCTTTGTGGGGTCAATGTTGGGTATTGGGTCATCCAAAAGCAATAAGAAATGAGAAGTAGTGCATTTGTGACCGGAATGAATTTTTCATCACAATTGCAACATAAACCTAAGGCTATTCTTTCTTGCATTTGAGATGAGGATAGACGTTTGATAGGTATAGTAGCTGATGGTGGTGGAAGGGTAGTGGGTCTGGGTGGGCTTGTGGAAGAGGTTGTAGTGGCAGGTTGATGATAGGACAGTGTGGGGAAACGGTTCTGTTTGGGTTTGGAATCTCTGAGTTTGTCTTCAATACACTTAGCTAGACCAATGGTCTGGGCTATAGAATATGGGTTTAATATGGTTAGCTCTCTACGTATTTCAATAAACTAGAAATGAAGCAATTAAGTATAGTCTTGGGAGTGAGACCCACAATACAATTGCATAATCGTTCAAACCTGCCTTGGTATTCTGTGACTGAAGTGGTTTGCTGGAGTTTGAACAACTCTACTTGATGATTGATATATGTTGATGGGCCAAAACGGAGTTCCAAGTCCCTTGTGAAGGAATTCCAATCAGTGAGTGGGTTGTTATTGTGCAGCCATTTAAACCAGGAGAGAGTTTCTCCTTGCATATGAAATCCCACCATGGGAAGGCGTTGGTCTGGGGGTATTTGATAGAAGGAGAGATATTAGTCTGCCTGAAAAAGCCAATCTAGTGGATTGGTACCATAAAAAAAAGGGAGGTTAAGTGTTGGTGGTCTTAGGGTAAGGGTGGTAAGTTGTTGATGGTGGTTATGGAAAGGAGTGGATTGGGAGTTGTTTTTGTGGCTCGTGGGTGGGTGTTTATTCTCAGAATGAGAAAGGGTTGTTACCTGATCCAGGAGGGATGTGAAGGTAGAATGAAGGTGGACATTCTTTGCCTCTAGGGTAGATTGTCTGCTAGAGTTGTCCTCTAGCTGGCTTTGAATCAACGTGAGTTGTGCTTGAATGATGTTGATGACCTCTTCTAGGTCTTTGGAGGTTGGTTTGGGAGGCATGATAAGAGGAATGAAAACACCAATTTGTTAGGTCTTTGCTACTGCTATACTAAACTAGGGTTAACCAAAAAACTTCTCTACTTCATTCATACTGCTTAGTCCCTTTTAAGGGTAAAAGAGGGTCAGGGCCTTACAATTCTTAAAGAAACAAAACATTTCAAACTGAAAAATACATAATAATAATAATAATAACAAACTTTCCAAAGAGGGACATAAGCCTATCCTATTATAAAATCTTTCATCCAATTGGGTTGTTTTTTGGGGCTTGTACTTGTGTGTATGCCCCATTCTAACAATTTAATATATCAGTAACAAGTTCTTAGAATTAGATTTTCAATTGTATTTGAGTTTCTTGCAAAATTCATTGGAATCCATTAGGTATCCTTTTGTTCATCTGTTTTCAGAATTATTAGCTTCCGGATATAATATACTGCAATTTGTTCTTAATTAATGTTACTGTATAATTTTGAGGGTGAGTACTTTGAGGTGTTAAGAATCAGAAGAAAAAAAGGTGCACTAAAAATCAAAATAGAAAAATTCAGATAAATAATAAAAAAAAAATCCAAGTACCATATGAACAGCGCCCAACGCCATGAACATGAGCTGGAAATTTTCAAGATTTATTTCAATTTAATTCTGCATTGTTTTCACGAAATTCCAGTGCTATTCTCTGGTTCTTTGATTCAATTTTAAGTAATAAAAACCGAATCCAAAAACAAAAATAGAATTAAATCCAGAAAGTGAATTAGTCTTTCATGCAATTCTTATTGATTTTTGTTTTGTTAATCCATTCTAGATCCAATGTTATGTTCTATTTTGAGTGTTAACTTTTATTCTAAACTTTAATTTTAGTTTGTCATTTCATTCTTGATCATTTGTGTTTTTGAAATTAAAGATCCTTGTCCTTATTTCAAATTAAAACTTTGTTGCTTTTGAATTGCTTAACCTCTACTTAGATTGGTGGAACATCTGGATAAACTTGAAGCTATGATTTGGTGAAAATTGATTCAATGAAGAAGGTGGGCATCTTATCATTCAACATTGAATACCCTAATTGTTTTTACAATTCAAGTGTAAGGGTTTACATTTGTTTCTTAACTTCTTTCTTAATTAAGTATCTTGGTTCACAACGCTTTTTACAACAACATATTAAGTTAGTTAAATGTGAACTGGTGTAAACAAAAATGCACTGGGGTTATCCAACTAGTGTAATATGTTCTGCTCAGAGAAAAAAAAATGCTTTTAAATTAAAAAGATGTTTTATATGTCATTCCCAGATTAAAGTTTTAAAAATTACATATAACACTGGTTGGGCTACGCAACCGGTGTTACATGTCATTTTAGAGTGAAAAAATATTTAAGCTAAAAAAAAGATATATTACACTGGTTATTACTCATAACCAGTGTAATATATGTTTTTACCCTATTTTCTTGCCTGCGCACTCACTCTCCATTCGCGTTATTCTAAGTTTTCTTGCTCAAGAGTTCATTTTGCTTTTGCAAACGTTGCTGCCACTGCCGCTGCCTCCACCGCTCCCCCTACCGCTTCTCCCTTATTTCGTTATTTTCATTGTTAGAGCATCCACACCAAACGGTATTCTTCTGTTCACGCTTCTCTGCTATTTCGTTGCCACTCTTGTCACTGCTCTTGTCGCCACTCTTGTCGATGTTGTCATCGACTCTGATGTCGCCATATTGCCACCACAACTTCGTTCACATGAACGCTCTAGGTTACTTTTTTATTTTTAAATATTTTAATTTTAATTTTAATTATTATTTGGTTTATAATTATTTATATAGATCATTAGTTTTATTATATTGTATTTGAAATATTAATGATTTTTTTACGGCAAGTGCACCGCGTTGTCAAGAGTAATAATGTGTTCCCAAGTATGAATATCAAACCCACAAGGAACAGTTGAATAATCAAATAAAATATTCACTAAATATAAAACAAAATAATAAAAAAGAATTGAAAGTTGTTATGATGACAATTATTAATAAGAATACAAGTCAAAGAGTTTGTTGTTTCAATTGGAATAGTAAGGATTGGGTTTGATCTTTCTCACTCTTTTGTATTTTGTATTAGCATGAAAATATTATGCTCTTTGATTGATATTGATACCCGTATAAAAATCATTTATATCGATTTCTTGCATATAAAATTATTAATATGCTTCCTAAATATAGATTCCTCACATATTTATAAAAACAACTTATCCTTAAGATCATACATTGATAGCAATTAACATTTAAAATTTATTAGCATTCAAATATGTTAAGCATTATCATTTAGGTTAAAATCTTATAAGTACTTTCCAGTCAAATCCAAGATTCTAGATCATGGTAAACCAAGCATTACAAAAAAAAACAATAATACCAATTATCAATCAAGAATAGAATATTGTGTTTAGATATCACCTCAATACATAAGAGTTTGAATAGATTACTCTCAATCCCAAATGGTAGAATTAGCCACACATGATGACTATTACAAGCAAGGAGAGCAAAAAAAGAAGATCTAGGATGTTTTTCCTTGACGAATGTCTCCTCTGATGTTTCTCACACCTCCTATTCTCTCAATTGGGTTACAAGTCACTCAATGGTGTTTTCCTCTCAATCTTGCACACTAGGGTTGTGCCTTAAGGCCCCTATTTAACCTAAATTTTTTGGGCTTAATTGGATTCTCGCTCAAGCGAGATTGAGCTCGCTTGAGCGAGTAAAACATTGAAATTAACCAATGTGTTGGAGCATTCTTGCTCAAGAGAGAATGGGCTCGCTTGAGTGAGATGCTCTGATGCTCAGTTGGGGTTTTGTGTGCTTTGGTGCATTTCGAGGTCTTCTAGCTTTCCTCTTTTAGCTTATATTATTCTCCTTTTGCCCAATCATCTCCATTCTCCCCTAGAACCCTGAAATTAACCCAAAATTTGGGAAAAAATCGTTCTTATTCAAATAAAAAACACAAAATATGTAAAAAGGTATAAATTCATAAATTAGGGGTTATTTTATACTTATTTTAACAATTAATACTCATAAGTGTCTATATTTTAATATGAAATATTATTGAAATTTGGCACTTATCAAATATAATGTATTGTTTTAAATTGGGTAATTGTTATATGTTGAACGTCTTGGTATTGGGTCCAGGGGTGATCGACCCTCGGCAATGTTGAACGCTTTGGTATTGGGTTCGAGGTTTAGTATGTGACTCTGAAGCATATATAACACAGGTTGGGATCCATAACTGGTGTTATATGTCCCTTCTAGAGCACATATTTTTGAATATTTTATTCAAATTTTGTTACATATTACACCGATTTTTACAAGCAGTGTTATATGTAATTGACATTTTACCTCAGTGATGAAACCGATGTTATATGTCTCCTAGAACAGAAGTTATGTGTGTTTTCTGCACTACTGGTTGTGTTTCCAATAATCTTCTTAGAGAAAAAAATGTGAAGTGTATTAGCAGACTAGGAAAGGCTTAGTATTTGAGTGATCCCCAATGATCCATCTCCCTTTCTTGTGAACCTATATATCTAATGCATTTAGCTAAGTTTTTCTCTTTGGAAATTGTTCTAACACAAGCTTTCAACATGTCTAGACATTCTTCTCACCATAGTTGTAGTGACTCTAGTTCCTCTAAAAACATTTTGAAACAAATTTCAAAGGATCTACAATCACTACAATTATGGAGACTACAAGATGAGAGACGTAGAGGAGAAGGAAAACATGAAAAAGACTCACATCTTGCAGTCCTAGAGGAGGAGTTGAGAATGTTGAAAGAGAAAGATGACATCATAAATCAAAAATTTAAAAAGAGTCATTCTCATAGGAGTTCTAGGTTAGGTGACTCCCCCTCTAAAGAAGGGAGTCTTAGGATTAATGATTATTATCAACAAACACTTAGAAAACCTAGAAAAGAGAATAGAAAATATGAAGCCATAGTTGACTTACCTCACTTTCATGGTAAGGAAAACGTTGAAGTCTACCTTGATTAGGAAATGAAGGTAGAACAACTATTTGTCAATCACCAAGTAAGTGAGGAAAGAAAGTACCACTGACCACTCTATGCTTTCAGAGTAATGCAATGTATTGGTAGACCTCCCTTAAGAGAGAAAGACACCTCCATAATGAACCTCCAATTTTTGGAATGATTTTAGGAGTGCATTGAGGCATCACCATATCCTTTAATACTATAATGGGGAGCTTATGGATAAACTCCAAAGACTCCATCAAAATAATATGAGTGTGGAAGAATATAGGAAAAGGATGGAGTTATACATGACGAGGGCTGGAATAAGGGAGGAAGAAAGCATAACACTTTTTAAGTTCTTAAAGTAGACTTAGTCTTGAAATTAAAGATAAAGGGGAATTGTTTCCTTACAAAGATTTGAATGATTTAGTCCAATTGTGTATCAAAATTGAACAACAAAATTTAAGGAAAGGATTAAGTCATAGGGACAGTTCTTACTCTAACTCTTATTACAAGAAAGAGTCCAAGAGGGAGGGGGTATAAAAAAGAAACACCAAAAGAAAACCTTCCTAAGGATCTAGTTTAAGGAAAATAAAATTTTGAGCCTAATTCATACATTCAATCTAGGGATATTGAGTACTTTAAATGTCTTGGTCGGGGTCACATAACATCTCAATGCCCCAATAAAAGAGTCATGATCTTAAAGGGTATAGATGAATATAGCATCTAGGATGAGGAAATTAATTAGTATGTTGCATTTATTGATGAGAGAAGTGAGGCTTCGTATCCATGTGAGGGAGATTTATTGATGATTCATAGAACCCTTAGCAATCAACCCAATGCTCAAAAGGAATCGCAAAGAGAGAACATTTTTCATACTCATTGTAAAGTTTTATAAAGTACATGTTCTCTCATTGTTGATTGTGGCTCTTGTTGCAACTATTGTAGCACCAAGATGATTGAGAAACATAATTTGACAGTCATTCCCCACCCTAAACCTTATAAACTGCATTGGTTGAATGAAGATGGGGATTTGACTGTGAATAAGTAGGTGAAAGTCAAGCTTTTCATGGGCAACTATAATGACAATGTTTTATGTGATGTAGTTTACATGGAAGCTTGCCATGTCTTATTGGGGAGACCTTGTCAATTTGACAAGAAAACCATACACAATGATCTAACCAACGAGATTACTTTCACTCATAAAGAGAATAAGTTTGTACTTCTTCCTCTAACACCTTCTAAGGTACTGGATAATCAAGTACAAAGGAAAATTAAAATAGAAAATTCAAAAAAAATCTAAAAATCTAAAAGTTGTCCTTAGGGATGAATTTGAGGCGTGTGAGAAGAGTGCTCATTCCGACAAGGTCATTCAGATGGAGACAAATTTGTTGAAAAAAGAAATAAAAAGAGTCATCTTATCTGAACAACCTCACAACCTCATTCTTTGTAAATGAGCCTTTACATGCATTGCCACTTTGTCTGAACCTAGTATTCTACGTTCTCAAGTCCAAAATCTTTTAAAAGAATTTGATGATGTATTCCCTAAAGAAGGGCCCATTGGGCTTTCTCCTTTTAGGGGTATAGAACATCAAGCCTAGAGGACTAGAGAACAATTTGAGGTACCAAGGTCATCTCAAAACCATGCTTCTTGGAAACTTTCCAAAATTCGACATAGTCACAACACCTCGGCACCTCGATTGTGAGAACAACGCATGCATGAGATGAAACCAGATCTTGACAATGTAACTAATTAATGAGTAATGCATACTAAGCACTTTTCATAACACAATTAGCAACACTTGGGCCTTACTGGACCACACCTAATCATCCATACTAAGGCCAAAGACAGCCACTATAAATAGGTAGCATCCCCTCAAAGTGAAAGGTAATGAAACTCTAATATCTTAAGACCCTTAACTCGTGCTAATATTGACCTGAGCATCGGAGTGTAATCGCAAATACTATAACCATGTTAAGACTTGAAGATTTTTGAAGACCTGAATATCTGAAAGTTTGAGAAGTCGAGGATCAAGAAGGACACATGTAAGAAAATTCAGGCTCCATAAGAACACTTAGCAAAGGGGTGAAAAAAAAACATACTAGACTAATTTTGAACCGTATTGGCATGAAAAAAAAAAATAACTATTTTTAAGAAAAATTTAAATGGTGTATTCAAATCAAACTATTTTGATAAGGTGGTTCAGTTTGATTAGTTAAAAGATTTTTTTTTCAAGCTTATAACGGTTTGGCTAAAGCAAATTGTAAAGTAGATTTTCATGTTAAGAAACTCTTTGGAAGAAGCTGCAATATAATGAGATATTACTTGCTGATATGGCTCAATGGACAAGGCGATCTAAATAATTTTGTTGATCATGGTTAAGAGAGTTAAGTGACAAAAGCTGAATTATACAGGTTTCACCTCAAACAAAGAAAAAACCTCACATTGGAGACAACGGAAAAAGAGAATTTTCTTTGTTTTGATCCAATTACTTCTAGGTAATTTACTTTGCTTTCAATGTTCTTTTTTTGCTAAATATCGAACCATGTTGTCCTTAAGTTAGTGGAATCTTACGAATTTGTCTTTCAATATTTAGCTGCAGCATCTTACTCTCACGTTGATATTTTTGGTATATTCAAAAGCTTTTAACTTTTGTTAGGTAAAGGGCTAGAAAAAGTTGTTGGTTTTTAAGCAGAAAAATAATTTTAACAGAATGCCAAATGTAATAGAAAATTTAAATATTAATAACGTTCCAAACTTTAAAACAATCGATAACATCCTTGAGTCTAGATAAAATAAGATCGATGTCCTTGCTTCAATAACATTCTAAAGATTAGAAATATAATTAACAAATTCATAAAAACTAAATTACCCATTTTGAAGCAACAAATATTAAGGCATATATTCAAATATTTTGATAGAGTGTTAGGAATCAAATTTTCCGTAATTTGAAAAAATTATCTAGAGAATCAATATGATCCAAGTGTGTGACCTACCAAAGAACTGTATTTTGTATTGAAAGTTTCTCAGCTGACAAGTCCTTTTACTGTAACAAAATTTATTTTGCATACACTATATATATATTGCAACAACACAATTTCATAGACAAAATACATGAAATTATAAATGGCCTAATCTTGATTCCACATGATTAGAACATTTTCACTTTGGTGTCAAAAAGTGCATTTTACAAGTTGGTGGTCTCTACTTCAGCTTCTGATTCAGCCACCACAGGAACCTTTTCATAAACCTTAAACCCTTTGAGTTTTTGAGGCAGAATACAATGAGCACCCAAACGTTGCTGGAAGTAGATAATGACAGCAAAAATGATACCTCCCAATGGAATGGCAATATCCCAAGAAGTGGAGTAAAAATCTGCACTTGGATCTGCATAGATGTATGATCCATTATCTAGTTGAGCATAATTATGAGTCCTGTAAAGATCATAGGCATGTGGCAACAGCCTCACAAAAGTAGTTCCAAAGTAAAAAAAACATGAAAGAACATTCTCCCTCGTGTTAGAGAACAGATTCAGAATGATCTGTGGCAAGAGAAAGCCATCCAACACCAAACCACCATAAGATTTTAAGTTCTCCCAAGATGAATGATGTTGGTTCACTGAAGTAATCACAGGAACCTCCCCATCTGTCTTCAACTTCAACAGCAATGCAATCAATAAGCCAGCAGCATACAAGGGTAGAGTGACATAAGAAGCCTTCCTCTCAGCAATCCAGAGGCTTTTATTGCTTTCATCACTCTTTCTTGATGACCAAGTTAATTGAAGGAGTCGGAATTGCAACAAGAAAGCTACCATGGTGATTAGCCTTACAGCTATTTCATTCACTTCAAGCCACCCAACAATTCCAAACACAAAGTTTTTGTTGTTAGGATTTTGAGCAAGAAGTGCTTCAAAGTTAAGAACAAGGGGTACCATGTGGCCCAAAGTAAGCAGTGTCATCATAACAAGTGAGAGCAAAGGGAGCACATTGGGGTGTTTCTTCACATGGTAGATCTGCAAGCCCACAAAAACACATGCTAGAGTAGTAGATATCAGAACCATGATGGTCTCCATATCCAGTCTCCAAACTGCCTTTGCAGCTGCTTCACTGTAAAATGCAGCTGAAGATAACTCCAAAGTTTTGAAGTAAAGAGGATCTGAATTTTTGCGTGTGCTTCCAATGCTTCCCTTAATGAAGATTCCATTGTTTGCATCCAATGGTGGTAGCTGAAACTTCACTACAATCTCACAATCCACAGAATGAGCTGTTGGTATGAGAGGGTTTGAGAGAAGATCACGGCAACCTACCATACACAAGTTTCCTGCTCCAGCATCATAAATTCCTTCAGCTGAAATCCTCCCTGAAAAAGAGGACTGATTAAGCAGGGAATTCTTGACATTGGTTGAATTAAACCACAGTGAGATTTTGTAGCTGATATTAAACAAGCCACCACTGCTGAGTTTAACCTCAGTAGCGTCTATCATGGAGCTTGAGACATTGTTGACAGAGGAAGAGACCTCATCACCAACAGCCAAGGGAATTGAATAACCCCAGGCTACTCTTTTGTTGGACTCAATAACTGCCATGTCAAATCTCAAGTCATAAGAATAGACATCTGGATATCTTTTCCCCTTGTTCTTCACAGGCTTGTGTGTTGGGCATGACTTCTTAACTCTTTCTAGTTGGCTATACTCATACTTAGTAGCTTGAAAAATTCCCACCCTACCATCCTCTTCATTTCTAAATGTTATCCTCTTGAAGTAGCTTGTATCGTCAGAACTCTTGTTGCTCCAAATTTGGCCAACTAAGCTACTAGTGCTGTTGATTGACCAAGTTGAGGGGAATCTCAATCTTAGTCTTATTGAGCAATCACCCACATGAGAACCACCCAAGGATGATTCCTTGGCCATGATATGACAAGCCACTACACACAACATGCCTTTCTTCTCATCCCACCATCCCTCCCCTACCAACATAGCTTTGGGATTGAAACTTTGGCCAATCCAATAATCACTAGTATTCAAAAACCTCACTATAACCCGCAACCTATGTTTGTTGTCGTCAGCAAGAGAACACTCAATGCCCTTTAAAGACATTAGAGATGGTAGTTGACCAGAACTCTCACTAAAAGGAGTGCAGTTCTTTGAAGAATTGCACTCAGGAGAGAACTCTAATTGAAGCCGTCTAATTTCCCTTGAAAGGGGACGTGAACAAAAACTCAATGAATTCAAAGAGAAACTGTCCTTTGCAGCATCACTCCCAGAAGAGAATTCATTGGCAACTTCTGTGGAATCCAAGGTATAACTGTAATTCCCTTTTGGAAACATCAGCACAGAAATGGGTTCAAAGTAGCTCTCATCCTTTTGAGAACTCAAGCTCTCCAAACTTCCACTAACCAAGCTAGTGATATTGCTTACACTCAACACATTATCAAGCTTAAACACAATATCCAGATTAAGATGCTTACCTTCCTTTGAATAACCACTTCCTGACCCTACCATGCAAACCTTCCCTGAAGACTCAGACCAGAACCCTTCAAGCCTGAAGCTTACATGCCTTCTACGGTAGCGATGTTGACGCCCATACCTTAATCTGTCACCATAACTGAAGTTCCCTGCAGGGTAGTAGTAACCCATGCTGGAGGCGAGTGATACAGAGCATTCAACTTTGAACAAGTCAGAGGACTGAGTGGCACGTATGTGAATTGGTTGGAGGGTCAAGTATTGGTACAAGGAACTTCCACCATCGATGATGCTACCACCTCCTGTGAAGTAACCTGTGTGATAATCATCAAAAGGGAAAGAGTTGCGGGTGAGTTCAGTGGCAGTTGACTCTTGAACAATGGAACCACAGTGGTCTTTGTAAGGCAGCTGTGAAGCAAAGGAGGAGACATGGCTGAAGGAAGACACGATAAGAAGAAAGAAGAGGGTGGAGAGAAGAGAATCCATGAACATCATCGAAGGTAGAGGAACAAAGCGGAAATTCAGTTCTGTGTTACATATAACAAGTTAAACTGTTCCTTTAGTTCAGTTGTTCTTTTGGTTTTAATATCAAAAACCAGTCACAATTTTTCCTTGAAAATTATAAACTATAAACTGACAAAAAAATTGTTCAGTAGTTAAAGTTACTGTTCTAGTATAAATACTAAAACTTAAAACAAAAACAAAAACAAAATCAAAAAGAATATAAAGTCATACAAGTTTTTTCCTTTTTCTTTGAAAAGTTCTAGGAAGTTTCTGAGTTTGGACATTTAACAAAACGTATTAATTGTTCATAATGGCTTGGATGGACCCACTTTCGCAGTGTTGTGTGGAGCATTCATGGTCAATGGAGATATGATGATTTATTTTCATTTAAGAAGGTAGATTCCCACTTGATTTTTACTTTTTTTAAAGGAGGGTTTGGGTGGAATTCTAAACTCTTGTCAAAAGATCAATGATGTAGTAATCTCTTGAAATAGATAAGAATCATGTAAATTCTTTTAACCATATTATTATTTAAAATTTATTAAAAAAATATAAAAAAAATTGTGAATCTTATATATTATTCAAAGAACTTCTCAAGTAATTTTATATTTTTTAATAAAAAATTGTGTTGCTGGCCAATTTTTCTTATAATTATTATTTCTTTGGTGCCGCACCATTCCAATATATGTTGTCTCTCTCTCACTAGAAGGCATTTTTTGTGCTCAAGCATTGACTTGTCTAATGCCCTCTTAAACCACTATTAATTGATTGATTGATTCTTTTAAACATGTTCCTTTCCTAATAAAAGTTAACTAATATAGTTTAAATTAATTTTGTGAGTTTAAATCAAGTTTAACATATTATAAGACTCATTCATGATATAATCCACTTACCAAATTCAATTCAACAATATTATGTGATAGAGTATATAAAAAAGTCCTAATTTTACATTAACTAATAATAGTATTAATATAGAGAGAGAGATAATATTTATATATCTACATTTGATTTTTTAAGATTAGGTTTGAACTTATATTAGTGGATAGAATGGGCCAATGGATTAAATTTGGAAATTTTGTTTCTTGTTTTGTGACCAATTGTGAAGTAAGAGGACAAAGGTGTTGCCGGCAATTTCCATAAGTGACAATGAAGTGATGATGTTATTGGATATTTTATAATATTTATTTCTGGATATTTAGGAAAGGAAGTCTTCTTGTTCAACCCCACAAAGACTTCGAACAAGTCGTTGGATTTGTTTGGAAAAAAAATTATATGAGAATAAAAAGAATTATTTTATAAATTTAATTAATTTATGCTTTTTACCACTTCTTTAAAATTTTATCTTTTCAATTTAGGCATAGTCTAATTTTAATTTATAAAAGAATTCTTTTTATCTTCTTTTTTGCTAAGATTCTTATGAAAAATTTTCTAAATAAATTTTTAATGTAATCCAAAAGAGGGTCACATGTTGCTTTAATATTTTTTGAATAAATTTGTAGTGCTAAATACCTTTATAGTCCATAAAATATTTAACAAATAAAGACTATTATCAAGAAATATTGTGTTACATATTTTGATGGTTAATTTTTTTTTACATATTTTATTTTTTCTATCTTTTTGGATTCTAAAAAAAATTTACCAGTCTTTTCTGTATCTTATTTTTATCCATCAAAATAAATTTTTGTTGACTTAAATCTACTGTATATTTCACTTTTTTTATTCTTTTTTCATGTTTATTTCTTCTACGGTTTTATCCTCCATCCAACTATGACTATTTATATGATTATTATGGACTCGTTATTATTGGGTTGGATTAGCGTTTAGATCATAAATAATAACACATTACCTATTGTTTATTCATTGGTTAGGCTTTTTAATCTTCTTCTGATCTTTAATACATTTTTAACAAGTTGGTCGACACAAATCGGGTACCGAAGCCTCTAGTATTTGTTTGGTTTTGATCGATACACTTGCTCCCAAGCTCAAGAGGTTTAACCTGAAAAGTCTATATGTAACCATTGCGCTTTTCGAGGTGGGATGTGACGTTGGCTAGTGGTGAACTACATTCCAAACTTAGTCAACAAAGTTTTGAAGCAGTCAATAGAGTGTGGTGGGGAGTCTTGTAAGCCAACTCAAGGCTCCTATCTCCAACGATGTTGGGAACACTCGGCAAAAAACAACGTCGTCTGAGGTATACAAACTCATCTGAGTTGTGTAGACGTCCATAAGCTCATCAAGGTCGGTTGTCCCATCGTAATTATCGATGTTCAGCCTTTCCACATGAGTGGAAGTTGTGCTCCCATTATATAATTGGTAAAAGGATGTCTTCTGGTGACCTCTTGAGTCCCGGTCGTGTAAAAGGACTTGTTGAATCGAGACTCCTCCACTCTCTCTTGGGACGAGTGGATGAAGGATCCACCAAAGTCTTAACACAAGGAAGACTAGCACGAGATGTTCCAGCCTGATGGTCAGGCTTTAAGGATGGGGTAACCTCGGTCAGTTGCTTCTTCATTTCTTCATTCTTCTTTCGGAAAGCTTGAATCTCTTCTTCATTCTTGCGTTTCATCTCCACCATCTCTCTGTGCAAAGACATCAACAATGTTATCTTTTCAGCATCTGACATCTTCTCACTGGCCATGTTCCTTATTGACACCATTTGTTCTTCTCTTCTTTCAAATTCTCTCGGCCCGGCTATGGGTGCCAATTGTTCTCGTCTAAAAGGAGATTGAGAGAACTATTACCTTCTACCTTCGATCGGTCGGTCACTCTTTCTCCTTCACTCAACTCACCAATTTCTCCTCCACCTGGTCAACCTTTGATCCTTCACTTCAGTCAACTCCTTCCTTTGTGTAGGCTCTCAGTCAAGATGACACCTGCAAAAGGTGCTCCAATGATCAAGAAAGTATTTACTATTCAGTGTTCGGTATAATTAATGTGCGATAATGACGTACCTCTTCTCGAAACTTGTGACTATTTATATGATTATTACGGAACCATTATTATTGGATCGGATTAGCGTTTGGATCATAATTAATAACACATTACTTAATATTTATTCATTATTTAGGCTTGTTAATCTTCTTCTGATCTTTAATACATTTTTAACATTTCGGTCAACACAAACTAGGTACTAAAGCCTTTGATATTCGTCCGGTTTTAACCAGTATAGTTTCCAGTTCTATAATCTGAAGAAGAAAAAAAACACTAAAGTCTAATTTCTAGTAAGGGAAGCAAACATTACAAATTTCAAAAATTTTAAATTTTACTGTTTTAATGATTTTAGGTTTTGCCTTTAGCCACATCAGTTCCTCCCTACCATATCACGGTTGTCAAGTGGTGTATATTACTCTTCGGTTGTAAATGGTACATGTTGGTTTCAAGATACAAGGACAAAATCATAAAATGTTACAAATTTACCATTAACAAACAAACAAGAAAAAAAAATAGTACAATACATAGACATTGTTGGTTGTCTCTGTTGATTTTGGCTTAATCCCAAGTCCCACATCGGTGAGAATTATTTGAGGAGGGAGTTTGAGGGTTATAAATTAACTTCTCCTCCTTCATTGTTAATATCCCAAATTTGTAATATCTTCTCCCACGTTAGTAAAAGCGGTTTGTTTCAGGTGTGTTCGGAGATTAGGCTAAATTGGCCGAAAGATGTATCCAGAGTTTCGGGCTCCTCGTCATCAGGTCGAGGTTCCTGGTATCCATTTTGAAATTGGCGGTGGAAATATTTGATGGCACTGGACATTTCAGCATGTGGCAAGGAGAGGTCTTGGACTCTCTTTTTCAGCAAGGACTTGATATTGCTATTGAAGAAGAGAAACCAGAAGAGGTAGAGGAGAAAGACTGGAGCATCATAAACCGGTTGGCATGCGAAACTATTCGATCCTGTCTGTCCAGAGAGCAAAAGTATGCTGTAAAAAACGAGACTTCTGCACACAAACTGTGGAAGGCATTAGAGCACAAGTTTCTGAAGAAGAGTGGTCAGAACAAGCTCTTGATGAAGAAAAGGTTGTTCCGATTTGACTACCAACAAGGTAGTACTATGAATGCACACATCATTATGTTTAATCGATTAGTAGCAAACCTGTTGAATTTAGATTTGAAGTTTGAGGATGAGGATTTGGCTTTGATGTTGTTATCATCTCTTCCTGATGAATTTGAACATTTGGAGACTACGCTCCTTCACAGGAAGGAGAATGTGTCATTAGATGTTGTTTGTTTTGCTTTATATAGTCATGAATTGAGAAAGCAGGATAAGATGAAAACCAAATCAACGACATCAGAAGAAGCATTGGTGGCAAGAGGTCATCAGCAAAGCCAGACAAAGGGGAAAAGAGGGAGGTCTAAGTCTAAAGGTTGAGCCGTTGCCAAAGATGAGTGTGCTTTCTGTCATGAGAAAGGACACTGGAAGAAAGACTGTCCAAAACTGAAGAAGAAAGGGAAGGCTCCGCAAGATGCAAATGTTGCAAAATGAAAAAGTGATATGGAATCAGATATCTCTTTAATTGTCTCACTTTCAGCATCATCGTATCCAGATGAGTGGATATTAGACTCAGGTTGTACCTATCATATGTGTCCCATTCGGGAATAGTTCTCTGAATTTCAAGAACTTGATGACGAGGTTGTTTACATGGGTAATGATAATCCATGTAAGACAGCTGGGATAGGTTCAACCAAGCTGCGGAATCATGATGGATCCACCAGAATTTTGCGGGATGTACGGTACGTGCCAAAGTTGAAGAAGAATCTCATCTCATTGGGGGATTTAGAGTCTAAAGGCCTAGTTGTGACGATGCGAGATGGAATTCTTAAAGCAACTTCAGGAGCACTGGTGATGTTGAAAGGCGTGAGGAAGAACAATTTGTATTACTATCAAGGTAGTACAATGGTGGTGATGGAAACCAAGTAGAGGATGCTCAAGCCCATGAAGCCCAAGCCCAACAAGGGGCCCAAGCCCAACAAGGGGCCCAAGCCCATCAAGGGGTCCAAACCCAACAAGGGGCCCAAGCCCAACGAATTACTAGGAGCATGGCAAGAACTTTGGGTCAATTATTGAGATGCTTTATTTCCGGAAATCCAAGGGCTTGGGAGGATTTACTACCTCATGTTGAATTTGCCTATAATAGAGTAGTAAATTCCACCACTAACCATTCTCCTTTTGAGGTTGTTTATGGGTTTAATCCCCTCACACCTCTA
>Ga0123342_1001995_pt1 | contig 34240 bp, 25 predicted proteins | sample Turbeawhitnodule_FD_89960 | JGI IMG/M metagenome (GOLD analysis project Ga0123342, IMG submission 89960) | Root nodule microbial communities of legume samples collected from Mexico - Turtle bean Mexico white nodule | ecosystem: Host-associated > Plants > Roots > Nodule | place: Mexico: Nepantla... | reverse complement strand
GGTTTGCCAAAGGTAGTGTGTTTCTTGAGGGGTTCAAGGTCACTACTTTGGTGTGTGGTGTTTGTAATCTGGTTTTGATTGCATAGTGGATTACCCAGTGGTTTCTGGGGACTGGATGTAGCTTTTGGTGTAAGAGTGAACCAGTATAAATTTATTTGTGTGATTTTCTCGTTCCCTGATCTTAGATATATCTGTTTTAAGTTGTTTTTATTAACTGCTGATAAAAACAACTGGTTGAATCACAAAAACAACCGGTTGATTTTCTGGAAATCAACTAAAACAACTTTGTGCTTTGCTTTCCTTAGTTTCTTTCTTTGTGATTCTTCATTGACTTTCATTATACCTTCAAAGTTTTCGAAAATCTTTCATAAACAATTCACCCCCCTATTGTTTAAGGCCATATATTCTAACAATAACGATCGTTCAACATACATTGTTAAAACTATAAAAGTGTCAATAGAGGCATTCAAACATCTGAAAGATCAAAAGCAATAAGGTCGTTCAGTCGACAATCAAAGAATGACAAGAAGTCATTTCATGTCTTGAAGCACCCAATAGTCATATCTAGACTCTTCTGAAATAAAGATTATTCGAACCTGGGGGACAAGAGTACCGGTTGGGACCGAATGAGCCATGTCACTCGGTATCATTGACCGACCGACTGGGTGATCAACCACATAAAAAACAAATTGAAAAATAAAGGGCAAGTAAGGAAACATCATATAAATCAGGGTAACCTCCTAGAAATCCAAGTTAAATAACCTACTACCAAACACTATAAATAAGCCTTATACAAAGGAGTAAGGTATACTTTTATAAATACATCATATACTCTTATACAGAGTACATAGTAGTTACTTGATTGTTGGAGTATCTTTTGCAGGTCAACCCCAATCAGACACGAAGGAGCGAGTATGAGAAGGACAAATGAGGAGCGACTAAGAGATATCTTTCAAAGACAATTGTTACATCCAGTTTTAGGCATTTCCAGATACTATCTATGCTATTTTAGTCTATACAAGTACAAAAAGAATGAGAGCTTGAAGATGTGTTTAATGAAAGTGGAATAGGAAAACGAGAAAGGATAAGCAATCATGCATGCATTAAAAAAAGTTCTCTCCCCTGTGCTCTTTGTACCCACAAGGTTTTAAGTTCACTCCTCTCTCTTCTCTTTAGACACATTTGCCCGTGAAATGTTTGAAGACAATCCAATAGTAAGTCGCAAATATAGTCTATTTTAATAGCTTATTATTTTTGTTTGTTAATTGTAAATTTAAAATTTATTCTAAATGTAATTTTAATTATTTTATTAATTATGTGATATTAATACATTTTCTAATTGCTTATATCGACATAATTTAAATTAAACACTTTTTGTTAGTGCATTGAGATTTATCAGCAAACACTATAATTAAAGTCTTAATGTCTAGTAATATTTAACCTGATGAAAATTTTACGCTAGAAATGTACTAGTATTATATTGTATCTTATAAAACGTTTGTAAAATAAATTTTATATTACTTATATATTATGAATATCAAATCAACACACTATCAGAAACACTAAAAAAAATAGTATTATCTACAGATTTTTATCCATGGATCTGAATCCAACATTACCTATGCATATTACCCACAAACAACATTACCTACGGATATTACCCACAGATTCTGAATCCGTAGGTAAATTCAGCATTACTTACCGACAATTATCCATGGATCTTATTACCTACCAACTTTTACTCACAGATCTCTATTACCTATCAACTATTACCCACAAATCTTTATTACCTATGAACTATCATCCACGAATCTCTATTACCTACCAATTATCATCCACGAATCTCTATTACCTACCAACTATTATCATAATAAATATATAAATAATATTAAAAATATTATTATAATATGAACAATTATAAAATCATATAATATTCATAGATAATAATAATAAATAATAATAATCATAACTAATAAGTATACATATTATTAATATTATAAAATTAATAATATTAATATAATAATATAAGTAATATAATTAGTATTATATTAATAATATTAATAATAATAATAATAATATTATTATTATTAATAATAATAGTATTAGTAATATTAATAGTATTAATGATATTAATAATATAACAAAATTAATAATATTAGTAATGATAACATTAATAATATAAATACTATTAATAAAAATATTAATAAAATTAATATTATTTATAATATTAATAATATTAATAATATAATTAAATATTATTAATATTATTAAACTTTAAACCTAACTTAATTTTATAAACTAATTTATTATTTATTTATATATTATCAAATGTCGTTTATTTTAGTCAATAAGGTTAATATAAGATCTTCAACATTTTTTAATAGTTTATTAATTAGTATTTAATTAGTTTTTAATATTTTAATTAATAATTTTAAAATCTAATTAGTTGGTAGTTAAAATTTTAATATAATATATATGTATATAGATTAAGTTACACGGAATCTGTCCATTATAAATTGGCAGACTGCATATAGATATTAAGACTTTGATGCTTTGCAAGTATTATTATGTTATGACCTTGATTTTCAGTTTAGAAAATTTTAAACGTTTGATGCTGAAAATGTTAACATATTTTAGTTGAATAGATTTTAGCTAAAAAAGTCAAAGAATTAAAATAGTTTTCTTGTATTTAGGTATATTTTTTATATTATTATTTATGAATTTGTGGTGATACATAGTAAAGAGTTAAAGAGTTAAGACTAATTCAACCGTCAAAAGTGATAGCTTAACCCTAGAAAGTGAAATTTCAGCAATTAAGTCTTGTTCGCAGGTTGATAAGCTTGCTCAATCTGGACTTTTGCGTCACCCGTGCCGAATTCAACGACTCATACCCTGCAATTTTACAATATATTCTCCATTGGAAGTTATTTGACCAGATTCATGTTTCAACTACACTGTTTTTTTATGTCAATCTTTTAGAACTTCCGTGCTATATGTGCCAACCTTCTTTTTTCTTTCCTAATATTAACCAATTTTGAGGAAAATCATTTTGCGTGAGAAATGGAGTGATTGAGTTTAGAAGCTTTTGGTTGAAGACAACAGTGTCGGGTGCAGCATGTGTGAACAATTGTTGTACTTTGGTTTTTGTTACACGTGCCAACTGAAGCTCAAGGGTGGTGGTGGCGGTGGCACTTTCCGCTTTGCAACCACCCAATACCAAAGAAAGAAGGTTTCACACACACACTTAATTACAACTAACACACCAATGCAGTGTTTCTCATTATTCTTTTTCAACAAAAATATTCCATGCAGATTAAACAACTTTTCTTTTAGTAACCAATCTTTATTCTTATTCTAACAAACTTTCTTCAATTGACAATATTTTTCAATTTTTTTATCCCAGCCTTTTTTGTTTTTAAATTAATCTTTAATAATTTTAAAAGAATTCGTCAACACTTAAAAATAACTTTATATCATAACTTGAATGATTTTTTAAAAAAATACTATAATAATTATAATATAATTTATATTTTTAAAATGTTATAAATTTTAGATTTATAACACTAGCATTTAGCCTATGCATTTAACAATTTGTAGTGTCTAAAGTACTGAATTTATAATTTTATGATAAGTGTAATTTTTTTTATTCCCAAAATGTTTTTTTTTTAATTTATTCATTCTTTGTTGAAAAATAAAATAAAATTTTCTTTCAAAAGTGAAAAGGTAAAACAAGAGCAGGCAATTTTCAATAATGATATTCATATTAATTTTGATTAGAGAGAAAAACATAAAACTACTCATAATAGATCGAAGCTGCTATTATTTGAGTAGGTTCCAGTGGTGCACTTTTATCTCTCCTTTTATATATACATATATTGTAAAATTAAATTTTTGCTAACATATATTAGAGTATCCAAATTTATTCTGACAGGTATTTATTTGTTCTAGAACTTTAGTGTATGACTCAATCATGAATACTGCCATTAATATAAACGCGTCTCAGGCCTTTTTTGGAAGCATCTAAGTTAAAGAATTTGATGTAGTGTTCAAACCTGCATTCGGCTTCATATTTTGATGCTTCATGCTTTACACACTTATACCAACACACTGAGAAATCTTCTCCATTACACACACATATATCAAAATTAATATAATCATCTCCACAATCTTTATACCACATCTGCATAATAAATATTTTACTTAAATAATAATAATAATATTCTTAAACGTTTAATGATTCAGTGAAAGTACATTACTGGTAGTTTAATATAATGTTGTATGCTACAAACCAGTCAAAGTTGAAGCTAAGATTTGGTGCTCTTTCCTTTCTCAAAGTGGTATGTTTTTTGAATTAAACAAACATTATTCCATTGACAACACACATATGGTAGATTAAAATAACTTAAGGGCAACATTAGTAATATAATGTCATTATAATAGTAACATGCAATGCCATGACAGACGAAAAACAAAGAAACCATGCGTAGTGGAACATGAACAATATCGTATCCTCTTCAATATCCATCACCCCTCCAATTCCTAGGAGGCTCAGAAGAAGAACCTCCAAACTGAGTCGAAAATCTGAGAAACTCTTCTTGCTGCTGAGAGAGACTTGTAGAAGAAGACGAAGATGCAGCTGGCTGAGAAGAAACAAACATGTCTCCTCCATAGAAACGAAGCATATCTTGGTTATTGAAGCTGCTACTTCCAGCAGTACCCATGATTTGTTGTGGATGGTAATAGTGACTTGGTGAGTAAGTTTCTTGAGTGAAGTGTGGAGCAACAGGGTTGGAAGCTTGGTCATTGCTAGTGGTGGTTGATGAAAGGGGTTGATTTGTGAGGTAACCAAATTCGTCAGTACCTTGAACCCTCTCAGAGAAATTGAGTTTGGCTTTGCTTCCTTTGAATTTGAGAGCAGCTGCATCGTAAGCAAGAGCTGCAGCTTCTGCAGTGTCGAAAGTTCCAAGCCATACCCTCGCTGCCTTCTTCGGATCACGAATCTCTGCAGCCCATTTTCCCCATGGACGCTGCCTCACTCCTCTATAGTGTCTTCTTCTTCCACTCCCTTCACAATTCACAATTTTACTATTCATATAACACTTTTCTATGTATAGTAGTATCTTTTTCAGAAAAATAAGTCCTATATACACTCACTATCATTTAATCATAACCTCATTAACTATCTCTGATCAATCAACAGATTAACATTACTTTACTAATGATAATTATAATAGTCATTAAACTCATCTCTTTTACTATTTTCTTCCATCATGTTACATATTTTCTCTTCTCTTTTTACACACCCTTTATATATATATATATATATATATATATATATATATATATATATATTATTAGTGTTGTTTTTCAACCATATTTAAAATTCACACTAAAAATATAGAATGAATTTCATAAGATATATAAATTATGAAATTAAAACTTTAATGGGATAACAACACTAGTAATATTTGTAGTCCTATATAAGTTTTTCTCTCTAATTAAATTAGTCCATCAACTTGTATTTTAAGTGGGGCTCAGGAATTCTCACAATTGTTGTAAACTTGTTTTAGGTCAATAATATTTAGACGTTTAATAGTTCCAAACATTTTATTAATATACTATTCCTTATTTATTTCTTTTATTCATTATTTCTCTTATACAAATTTCTCCTTTTATCTCTATGTGAAACTTTTGTATCTATTAAATAACAAAACTTGTGTACACACACCTTATTGGGTCCATAACAATTAATATTAGACCCTCTTCTTTCTTTTGGGTAAAACACTATTTCATTAATTATGTACAAAAATTGGAATCAAGATTTAAAAAACATAATTAAAAAGGGACTGCCTAAACCTTATTTTCAAAATTTAAATCAGCAGCCTTTTTAGGACTGCGCTAAAACCTCAGGTCACCTATATGGTAACAAAAATGGAAGAGCTGTGTTGTGACCTCAACAGGGAAGATAATGGTTCTAAGAGAGAAAACAAAAGTATTAATAAATGTTGCACTGGCTAAACACAGTTACTTGAACATGAAATATATCAAACTTTAGGTGTGGCGTTTGTGAACACTTTGACTAAAGCAAAGAGTTTTAGTTTATACCCAGAAAAACAAATAATATCCAGTCATAAAAATCAACCCTAGCCTAGCAAATCCAATTTGAACGCAAGAAATGAAATATGATGAAAAGGATAGCAACCAGTATGAGTCTTTGTGAGACACTTACCTTGATCTTGTTGTGGCACTTGAGATTGTTCATTATTATTCTGGGATGAGGTGTTGTTGGAAGAAGTTAAAAGGTGTTCATGGTGTTGAAGAGAATCATTGGAGCCACCCATGACTTGTGTGAGGGCAGACACCATGGCTGACATATCTTGCTGTGACCTTTCAGAGTATATTGGGAACAAATCATGTTCCTCTTCTCTTTCAGTGGAATGTGATCTTCTCTCCATGTCTTTGATCCACTCTAGCAACTGATTGATATATATATAGTGTGCGTGTGTGAAATACTTATGCTCAAATAAATTAATTGATGATTAACGTGGCCCTACTGCAAAGTTTCCTATTGTTATTGGCTATGTTTGAAGTTCTATTTTTCATCATGGGGATAGAGGATCGACATAGAGTGGCAAGAGTTAAATCTTCGATAGTGGATGATACTCGTGTTTGGATCCACCAAACGTAAAGATAAAATAAAAAGAGAGAGAAAATAGATCTACGAGGATGAGAAAGGAAGGGGGAGAAGCTAGGGTTTTGGTTCTATGATTTTTATATGTGGGGATTCCTTGTTTACCACTGTGTGAACACAACAAAATAGTACACACCAAAATCAAAAGTTCATCAATTTTTAGCTTTTTAAAATGTCACGTTTTTTAACATATTTTATTATTCATTGAAGGAATTTCATGCATATTTTAAACAAAATCTTTAGATACTGTGTTATAAAAAGTTGATATAATTAAAATGGTATAAAAAAAAATACATGTTTTTCGATATCGTAAGTATACTTCTATAGGCAAAGAGAACTTAGATAGTATCTGATACTGGTTGTACAATTATTGACGTGTCGGTAATTTCCTCACTCCTTCCTTATATGATGGTACTTGGTTGGGGTTGACTTGAAAAAGGTACTCTGACGATCAAGTAAGTACTATGTGTAAATAGTGTATATTTGTAAATTGATTAAAGCGTACCTTACACCTCTGCAAAGATCTGACTGAAACAAATTTGATCCAAAGATCTGACGGCTATTGATGTGTGTCATTTCGTATGCCATATGCCCTAAGCCTTTGGATGAAAAGAGATCTGTCGGTGCCGAGTAATGAGTATCTGATTCTCTCTATTCGTGGCTTTTCTATAAATAGAGATGAAGAAGGGTGACTGAGCAAAGTTCGAAGAAGAAAAGAAGATGATGGCCGCCAAGTTAGAGGAAACAGAGGCCTTCCTCCTACGCATTAGCAAAAACTGCTTTTTCCAAGGAATTCATCAAGCTGCCTTTTATCATCGCATGCCAATTAATGATGGTCGGTACGATGTGGACAAGGATGTAGTGAGCGGTAAGCTTGTATCGGTCGGAGGCGATGATGAAGACGAAATTGAAGGACAAGGCGAAAATCAAGAAGATGAAGGAGAACGCTCTATCGAAGAGGTGGTTCATTCTACTTAATGTGTTTCCTCTTGGTTTTTGGAATCCTTTTGGATCCGGGATGTGAGCATTGAACAATTTTAACTTTTGCATTTTACTTTATGCCGAACCATCTTGACTTTCATATCTTTAATTTATGTCGAACAATTTAGCTTTTGTTCTTGAATTTATGCCTTTAACTTTTGCAACTATATCTTGACATGGTTGATCGGGCCTTTAAGTATTTTTGCAATTAATAACGTATGTCGAGTACCAAAATATATGGCATGGTCGTTGCCAAGTATAATGGAATAATTTGGTCGGAGCCGCAAGGAAGTCTGTCTAATTGACAATGTTGTCTGAAGGATACCAATAACCTGTAGTTATTGTGGAAATAGTATGTATTGTCGACGCAAGGTTGATCGTTAATAAAAGGTAGAATAACTAGATGATGTATTTGAACTTGATAATTCGAATGACGTTATAATAACTCCATCTAACCGATGAGTCTCAATAAGTTCTTCGGTTGGTGAGGGCCGCTAGTAGTTAAGCGACTGTCATTATCGAGTGTCATTATCGAGTGATAGTTCTTCAGTTGGTGAAGGTCGCTAGTAGTTAAGTGGTTGTCGTTATCGAGTGATACTTGTTCAGTTGGTGAGGGTTGCTAGTAGTTAAGTGGCTATCTCGACCGAGCGGTTGATCGATAAGGGTCGTTAGTAGTGAAACAACTGCCTCGAGTGGTTGATCGATAAGGGTCACTAATAGTTAAGTGGTTGTTGTTATCGAGTGATAGTTGGTTTTACCGTGGTATGTCTTAGTCTTTCAGTTGATAAAGGTCGCTAGTAGTTGAGCGACTGCCATTACGTGGGTCCTGTATCAATAGTGTATAAAAGATGTAGGATACGAATATATAATTTTAAAGTGCCTCGTTAAAATCTTCTTAGTCAAAAACCCTCCTTAGGGATAAAACAATTGAGTGAAGAAAGAGTACACTATCTTTATTAAAATTATCAATTGTAATAAAACTTGAGATGCGTGGCAATCCACGTTCTCGGTTCAAATTTGCGTGATAAAAATTCTAGGTAATAGGCTCTGCCCGCTGTTGTGTCTGAAATGTGGAAATGTCCTTCTCAATTACTTGAGAATTTACCTTTATTTAACCTGGAGTCGTTACGCATCTACCAAACCAAATCTCCCCTTTGAAAGCTTAGTAGAATTACTTTTTAATTATATTGTTGATTAAGTCGAGGCCGACCAACAAGATTTCTTTGTTGAGGTTTAGATCCAGTGTTTATCGTCGTAGAAAGGGTTCTCCGACTTCAACCGGGATCATAGTCTTTGTTTTGTACGTCAAACTGTATAGGGTTTCTTGTGTGGTGGATTGTGGACATCGATAAGCCCACAAGACTTCGAGAAGCTCCTCGGTCCACTTGTCTTTAGCTAGGCCGAGTCTCTTCTTTAACTCGTTGAGAATTACTTTGTTGGCATCTTCAACTTGGCCGTTAGTTTGAGGGTGCTCTACCGAACTCGTGATGTGTTTGATATGGAGCTTCTCATAAAATTCAGCAAGCCCCCGATCGATGAACTGTCGGCCATTGTCAGTGATGATCACATGAGGTATCTCAAAACGACACACAATATTTCTCCATACGAAGTTTGGAAATTTCTGAGTTGTGATTGCTGCCAAAAGTTCGACCTCTATTCATTTGGTGAAGTAGTCTATCCCGACACTGCACTTACCCGGAGTAAAGGGTTCGATTATATTCATTCCCCATTTCAAAAATGGTCACGGTGAGAGAATGTAGTGAAAATTCTCGAGCTTCTGATGCGATAAACTGTCGTATTCCTGACATTTGACACTTTTGTGAACAAAATATGTACAGTCGTCCTGCATGGTCGATCAATAATAACCTGCCCTTAATACCTTAGCGGTAATTGTTCTTGCCCCCGAGTGAGTGCTACATGCCCCCTCGTGTATCTCTCGACCTGGTCGAGAGAGATACATTTAACAGTGACCGAGTATATCCTCGACGATAGAGATCCTGATTAATAAGAAGAAACCGAGTGGCTTGCTGTGTCATTGTCTTTTTTGATTGTGCTCCACAATTCCCATTTTCTAAAAACTATTTGATGGGCGTCATCCAATTTGGTTGTATGTCATGCATTCGTCCAAGCTAAGGCTAGAATTCTTCAAGATAATGTAGATGACCGACCGATTTTCATGTTGATATTAAGAAAAATAACTTAAACAAATAAAGAGATATTTTTTTTATCAATAATAAAAAATTATTAGATAAAATGAAAGATTTGGGTGTTTTAGTCCTTCTAAAAAAGATATACTTGTTTTTCTATTATTGGAGTCTTTGTTCAACATGTTAAAAAACATATAAGCCTTTTTTTTAAGAGTGGATATAATGAGAGAAAGTGTTCACTTTCATTGAATAATAGATGACTATTATATAGCCTTTGCCGAATAACCTAAAGAATATCACAGCTACCCACTAGTAACACTAGTAACAGTAACAAAATTGTCCATGACTAATCAAATCCTAAAACAAAACTAAAACTTAATTAAATCTCATAATAATAGGTATTTATTGTTGACTTAATGGTAAAATCCTAACGTCCAATTTCAACTTTGTTTAGAAAACTTAAAAGCACTCTCAATAAATAAATTTAAAATAAAACATTACACGTTACATATTGATAAAAATTACACATACTTATAGAAAAGTTTTTCTTATATGGGAGACTATGAAAATTATTGGTATTTAGAGTAGTCTCTAAGTTTATAAAATAGTTTCTAAATTGGTATCTAATTAGTTAATTGATATATAATTTGATATCAAAGTTTTAACAAACTAATTTTAGAATATAAATTAATTGGTAGCTAAAACCTAATTGATATCTAATTAACTACCAAAGTTTAAGCTACCAGTTTTTTAATCTAAATTAATTGGTAGCTAAAACCTAATTGGTATTTAACTAGCTATCAAAGTTTTAGCTACTAATTTCAAAATCTTAATGAGTTGATAGTTAAAACCTTGATAATTAACTGGATACCAATTTAAAAGCTAGTTTATAAACTTAGAAACTATTTTAGATACCAATATTTTTTTAATTTATAAAATAGTATCTAATTTAGTTAATACAATAACTAATTATTTTAATATTTACAATTAATTTTTATTTAATAAGTTTGTTGTATGAATGTTCATATTTTTGCAACCAATAACAATCATATATTCATTAATATTTTAGTAAAATTATTCCATGAGTTGTGCATTTATTTTTTATTTTCTAATTTGCATGAAGAAAATCTTACATGCCATTATTTTGATATGAAAATAAATCTCTTTCAAGTCAATTTTACTAACATATCAATCTTTCTTAACTTCAATTAATGTATTATTAAGTATTTAAATTATTTGAGAACAAAATTAGAATAAAATCTTTTAATGTTTTTCTTAAAACTAAACCATCAGTTAAGATAATTTTTTAAACATTAGCACACATAAATCAATTTGAAATAAAGAAATTAATATCTTATTATGCTATGAATAGAAATATAAATTAAATTTTGATGGTTGTATAACAAATTAAAACTTTCCAACCTAAGTACTAAGACTGCTTTATAATTCTCCTATTGGAATAAGACACCTAACACTTTGTCTCATAACCCAATCACTCCTACAACATGCTTCTACCATATCAATAAAATCTATTGGAATATGATTCATTCTAACATACCCCAATCCAAACAACCTCAACTTTCTTCACACTTCCACTCCCCCACACCCTCAATTTTCCATTCCCCCACACCCTCTAATCCAAACAAAGCCTAAATGATTTCAAATTCATTTAAGAGTTTCTGTTAAAAATATTATTAATTATTAAACAAAGAAAACTTTTAATATTTTACTATTTGCTCAGAAATATTTATCTTTTATGTAATAATTTCGTCACAAATTGCTAGGACATATTTTAAGAGAATATAAAATTATATTCTTTTTGTTATATACGAAGAAAGACTAGATCACATTACATTCTAAGTTTAGGCAAGTTATAAATCATTTTAAAGAAATTTACTATAGGACGGAGCATATAGAATATTTTCAAAGTTTCTTGTACAATAGACAGTGTTTTTTTAGTAAAACATACAAATTTTTAAATAGAGTTAAACAAATTCTCAAGTTAAATTAATTTGGAATATAATTAAGTAAAAATAAAAAAGTATAACTAGTGTAAACTTTTAGAAATTATTTAAAAACATTATCATTTGAATGAATTTCTTAAAATAATATGACATATGACAAAAACTAGTATGGAAACTACAAAAAGAAAGCTGTTTAAAAAACCCAGTAAAGTAACCCTATTAGAGATGCCTTCATAACTCACTAAATCACATTACAACTTTTGAATTTAAAAGGTTTGGTTTTAAATCATTTAAAATGTTTTTATTATCTAATATGCCTTCTTATTTAAGTCATAATAATGTGTTAAATTCTTTTAGCAATATTTTGAAATTAGAGAATTATTTCTATATTCAAAAGCTTAAAACTACTAATTTACATATTAGTTTAGGCATTAATTTATTTAGAAGTAGATTTTTTGACATATTTAAAATGTCTTATTTATAAACTAGGGTTCTTAAATAGAATTTTAAAAGCACCAAATTTTGAAAATGTCAGACTAGGCCTTAACAGAATCTTTCTTAGGTAAACGAGAGAAGTCAGTCATGAAGTCTAAAATTTTGAAAATAAACCAACCTCCAATCTTATAAAGTGTAATACCTTGCCAAACTTTGTTTTCAGTCCAATTGTACTTTATTAAATTTAAAAATAATTTAGCATGCTATTCTAGGTCAACATGATATTTTTATATTATTTCTGTCCACTAAGATAATAATTAATTTTTAAAAAGTCATGTACGATTATACAATAATCTAATGTCATCGAGAGAAAAAAAAAATACTGAAGTATAGAATAGGTTTGTTAGAGTTTTACTGGAAAAGCTTCGATAATGGTTTTTACATTTTAAATTTATCTTGATTACATATTTATGTTGTCATCAAGTTAATAAAAAAAAATTATTCCTGAAAAAATCATATGAGTACTTTTTTTTCTTCCCTTTTTAACATTTTTTCTCTTTAGAAAATAGAGGGGTGGTGTAATGAAATATGAATGAAAATAAGTTTAATTTAATGGATTGACTCGAATAATTGTAAAATGGATCGATTAAACTAAAAGAATAGTAATTTAATTTGATCCATTTAGTTTACCGTATGATTTAAGTAGTCCTAGCCTAGGTCAATTTGTAGAATGATGGTTTAACTTGTATTTTAAAATAATTATAATATAGAAAATTAAAAAATAATTAATTTAAAATTGAAATTAATTTATGATCTCTTTAAATTATCCAAATCTCATGCCCAACCCAATCATTTTTGTGGGACACCCAACCCAATCCTACTTCCTAATATGTTAGACTTGTATACTTTTTCAATTATTTTAGTATCAAATAAAGTGATTGTTTAGAAAAGAGGGGAAACCCCGAGATAGATCTACTAATGAACTTGAATTATATCAAACAAATTTTCAACCTAAAAAATAATAATTTTAAATTGTTATAAAGGTAAAATGAATATTTTGGTCTTACATAAAAAATAATTCTAAGGAGCCTTCATTTTTCTTATTGCCAGAATAAGGTTAGAGGCCTCTTTAAAGCGCTCCCAATTATTTCCAGGACTCCTTCACTTTTTCTTCTTTTATTAGTTAATTGATCTTCGTTTTTATATATAATAAATTGGATTTATTTATAGTGTCGTTATTAGACATCGAACTCATCATATGTTCCAGGGTATTATCATTCCAACCACTGATGGAATCCAAACATTCTCAACCACACACTGAGGAAAAGTTGTTTGGATTAGCCTTGGAATAAAGAAAAAACTACCCCCACAACAAATTCCCAATGACTATCCATAAATGGATTTAATATAAAAATGACGCATGATTGTCAAATGTAGCTGCTAATTTAGGCTCAAATGGTGGTTTCTATCTTTTGAGGGCTCTTGATGGTGGTGAGGAGAGGGTAGATGGTAAGAGGTGTCAAAGAAAGAAGTAAAAATAAAACTCAACAACACTGCTACAAAAAAGATTATGCTAAGAGTTTAAAAAGACGGTCTATCATGGACCATCTATAGAAGACTACTTGTTATATAAAGGTACAAGGAAAAATCATTATATACAATATTGCCTAAGCATGTATATAAAGATATTTCTAAATTCAAACTTAAGACAATTGGGCATAATGAACTAAACAAAATAAGACTTCAGTTATGCTAAAGTTTTTTTTATACATATTATTTTGTATTTGTAAATGTAATGCCATCTAAAGACATCCCAAAATTATTGGATTTGCATTACAAATCATATCATGAATGTAGGCAGAAGGACTAAGCTTCGTCCTTAGTTGGAAGAAAACATTAACTTCAATTTGTGCAATTATCTTCAGACAAAGCAATCATCTAGGAAAACCCAAAAGGACACGTGCCCAAAAAGGAAAAGGAATGCCAATCATAAGGCTCGATCAGACGTATCCTTTAGATAAGACAGGTAGCAGGCGAACCTTTCTTGAGCTGTTAATTAGCACAAAGCAACAGTTCCTCAGCCCTTTAGCCGAATTCGTTGATTGAAAAGACCTCAAATTGCACATTGATCAATGAATTGAAAACTTCTTTATGTACACTTTTTACATGTCTAGAGGCTTGGTTGGATGTTTCTGCTCCGCACGTAGGTTAAAAATTGAGTCGGTAATTCTGCTAGAAGTGCTTGAACAACTGAAAATCCACCTGCAAGAGAAAAAGTTTGCAAATTATTTTGATATGTTAGGCATCATTCACCAAATATTCATTCTTTGCAAGGTATATATTTTTTCTTTCTTAGTGCATTCAACGTGATTTCATACAAGGTGCTGATACCCTCGTCATTACCTCAATCCTAATTGTTTAAAATGACACTTACTTTGAACCTCCCGAAATGGAACAAATTGGACTATATCACGTGAAGCAACGCGTCCATATGAACTTTCAAGCCTCTCTCCCTTGTCTGCATCTAAAACCTAAACAAGAAATTTGACAACAAAATTATTTCACAAACACAGTTCATAGCCTCAGATACCTAACACTACAACTCTACGTATAAAGAGCATACAAGTTTGATTTATTACCTCCATTTCTTTAAAATCAGCACCTCCTACCCCAACAATGAGGATTGATAATGGCAGATCAGATGCTTTAACAATGGCCTCTTTTGTTTCTTGAAGATCTGTCACTACTCCATCCTTGGAGCATACCAATTAAAACTTAGCAGCAGTGATAAAAAAATCTTTATAAAATTCTTAGTAGTAAGAAGGATAGGTGATCTTTTGTTATATGTAAGATAAATATAGAGCATCATGCTTACTGCGCATAATATTATGGATGCATTGAGGCAAACTAGAGAGAAACATACATGACAAAGAACCATTAAGTTATAATAAACTTACAAATTGTGTTCAATGAGGTAAAATTAGAATTTGCTTTCAGAGATAAATATTGAACGCTGCAAAGTATACTGACTCTTACTGTGATTATTAACAAAACAAAGTACTTTCTTCCACCATTTGCTACAGATTGGCTGGCAATCAGTGCAGCTGTGCTTATGACAGGTCCAAAAAGAGTAGGTCCTGCAAGAGATACATTATGCAGGGCACTTGTGTAAGCCATCATAATTCCTTGGATCCCTTCCACCTACAACAGACAGAAACTTCTGATTAATAAAGAACTGTTTCAATGTGACAATACAAGCAAGACCAGACATAGCAGCTCTACCTCACAATAATGACTACTTCCATTCAAGTTGAAGCAATGAGAAACAGGACCATCAATTGGTCGTGCCCCAAATCCCCAAGTAGGAAATCGTTTGTCTGAATCATAAAACTGTAACACTTCCCCAACCTCAACAATTGCCTAGAAAAAAATTCATAGCACATCAATGATGGATCAATTAAAAATATAGTTGTGAATTTACCAAGAATCATTTCTCACCCTCTGGTATGCATTTGGCCGCCCTGAAGGATCAATATAATGCAAAGAATCAGGAAGGCGTGGATTTCCATTCGAAGCTGGTGAATAAGAGAAGGGTCACTGTAAGAATATATTTCTTCCCCTCTCATTCCATTCATAACCAGAAGCATGTTAGCCATTAGATTAAGTTTATCTACTTTTATCCAACAGATAAAAACAGTGTTGGGGTGGTGGATGGCAGCCTCAAACCAGCTGTTGAGTCTGACAACAAGGACTCAGGATTAGAATTTTGAGAAACCCAGAAATGGTTCCTCAAGGTAAACTGTGCACATCCAAACTCCACCCAAACAAGTCGCACTAGTGGAAATTGAAACCAAAGCATTATTGAGCTATGAGGCACGGAGACAGATACAACACGGACAAGGAGATATGACTAAATTGAAAAATATAGGACTTGGTCACGGCAAATATACTAATATACTTCTTAATCTGAAAAAATTAGTAAAAAAATCTAACAAAAGATAAACAAATTTAAATTATAATGTTTGAATATTTACATTTATTCATCCTTATTGAAAAATACAACTTCTACCATTATTGTAAACCTCAAAGTGTTAAAGTGCTTTTCAAGGCTAAAAATTAATGTATCAGCAAAATATTTCAGAAAGAACTTATTTTTCATGTTAGAAACATAACAAATTAGCTATATAATATATGTTTGGGTATCTTTCTGATTTAAAACAGGAAAATTGTTATGAAAAATGAGAATAAATTAATAATTGTGCCTAGTGGTATAGGCAAATAAACATAAAATGATTAAATACCATTCAAGAGTAGAAATCTCATAATATAATCAGCCTTAATAATAGGGGTTAGGAAATATCCATTGTCGAATTGGAGGCTAGACTTGCAACAATGGTCTGAATAATTGCCATGTCAATGGCGGAAGGAGGATGCTGGAGGAAGTTTCAGTAGATCCACAGCATGCCTACCAAAGATTGTACGTATGTGTACAACAATTTGTAATCTCTTGAAGATACCCAACCCAACACAGACCAAGCGGACACAAACACATTACCCTCTTTCATTTACACTATATTTCCTTACACGCAGTTTTATGTCTTTATCATTTAAATTCATCCGTATTTCTCTACAATTTTAGCCAAATCGCATATCTGAATGTAGCTTAGGAACCCATAGATAATAAACATAGTCCCTCTCTTAGCTAATTCTCTAACAGAAAATGGGATCATTGTATTTGCAATGAACTATTTTTTTTTTCAAGATGTGACCAACTTGTCTAGCATACCTACACAAGATTGTACATAAATTTTGGCATGTAATTAGCTATTGTTTTCAAATTTGACAAACATTTTCTAGCATACCTACCAAAGATTGTACATAAATTTTGGCATGCCAAGTGGGACCAATGCATTTCAAGTTCAAAGTGGTGTATGCAACTCAGGTCTGGTAGGAAAGTCAGTATGGATCCTTCGCTATTAAACACCGAGAAAAGCAATAGTGTCCATCCCTTGTGTCTAAAGCCATACAGAACAAGTGTCTCTCCACCTATTAAGCCAATGGTTCCAACAATTGATGGGCTTCCTTCCACCTTCAGTGCTTTCACAGGCAACTATAGGGGATGTGACTCAAGTCACGGAAGGGGTGGAAGACCATAGGCAACCAACGGTCATGACTACCTCTTTCATCTGCCAGAAGATTCATTCAAGCATGAACGACCTTGTGTATTAAATATCCTAACTCCTATAGATATTTGTTAAGCCTATGATTACGATGCAAAATGAAATGCACTTTGCATGAGAACAAGAGCCAAACCAGGCACGAATGAAAGAATGTCTGGATACTTCTCTTCTAATAAATTAGCACGGTCAACATTTAGTTGAGCCAGTATGTACAGAATCACTACCTGCAAACTCAGCCTCTAGCAATTTGGAAGAATCAGCCACAAACAAGTCCCTATCTATGTCAGTCAAGCCACTTGAAGAACATAGGAGAAAATTATTAAAAGGGATCTCACGGGTATACTGTCTTCTACAATTAGAGCTCAAGGTCTAACTAAACCCACAAAACCAATTTGCAAGATAAGAGTTGGCTAAGCCTCAAAAGTCTCTAATCAATATGGGATGAACACTACTCTTGAGTTGAGGTTCAATTAAAGCTGTCCCAAAAGAAGTAGCAACTGTAGCAGACTAGGAATGATCTCAGTTACAGCGACTTTCCAATAATATCCATAAGAATTTGGCTTTTAACTGAGCCCAATGTCAAGTGATTCATGTAGCCAACTTCAAACAATGGGATAAGGTCATTGTTGTTGAAGTTTATGTTAAAAAACTTGAGATGCTATTGGCACAGTTTCCAAAAATTCTAGAGAAACAAGTATTGAAATACTTTATGAATGGTTTAGTGAGATGGTTGGAAGGAGGATTCATATTCATGATCATTCACAAAGTAAATTAGGTAAGCGGATTGTTTGTCTAAGGTATTCTTGGTTTCAACCTCACAAAATTAGTTTGTATGGTGGGGATTTTCCCTATTTATACACTATTTTGACCATAGAATCTCTAACATCTATGATTTAAGACTTTTTGTCTATGGGATAGCATGTGAATTGCTGTATTATGTATGGTTTTATGTTCAGTATTGTATTGTATTTTATAAGTTTATAAATTGGTGTTCTATCACATCTTGGAATAAGATATTCCATTTTCAGCAATTAATAACATAAGACTTAAAACAAGTAAGCACAGATTTAAAAATTACAAATACAATAATCATAATATTATCGTGTCCTTCTCCATTACTCGATCTTTATGTTTATACCAAAAGATAGTACAATGGGTTTGAGGATATTGTTCTGCACCTGTAAAGTCAACAGCCACCATGAAGTTCAATTCAAACCCCCCCGCCAAGTAATCCAAGAAAGTATATTGGACACTTTCAATAAATTTGTCTACAAATAGTTGGCTCTTTAACACCTGTATTATAGTCACATAAGCTTTAAGGGAAAGACAGGAATTCATGATAGAAATTAATTTAATAATAATATAAGACCTTATTATCATGGTTTTGTCCACCAGAAGACGGCAAACATAAATTTTCTCCTTGTCCAGTATTATGAATGTTCTCAAACTCAGCCAGAGATCTCTCCACTTTTCTGATAAATCAAGAGTAAACAACCCTAATATGTATTTCAGCAAAGACAGAGACATAATGGAAACATGGACAGATAATTAAGAAGGTACTGATGTTTACCCAATTAAATCATGTTTTCCATTGCTATTAAAGTTATAGCACTCTATTATCAAAATACTCTCCTGTACATTATAAAAATGAAAAATTAGATAGCTTCAATTCAACTATATGTAGAACATCATGCCACAATGTACATGTCAATGTTAACAAAGTACTATGTAACGATGAAAGAAAGAAATTATGGAAGAATAATATTTCTAAATTATAGTTTGTTTTCATGAACACAAAAACCTTTGAAACAAAAAGGATAAGATACTTTTAACAGGCAATGAAAACTAAAAATGGCAATATAAAAGTGTGATGGCCAAGTTCAACACTAACATTATTAGATAAATGGCCACACCAAATGACATATCTGTATTTAAGTTCTATACCTTGCTTCCTACTTGTTGAATATTCACAAACACAGATTTCCATATTGGGTTGAGATCATTCTTTATAACTTCTGTTTTGCAAATTGGAATTTGGACACCACCTTCTACAACTTTTGATATCAATAAAAAGGGGTCCTGCAAGATAAACAAAAACATGTATTGTAGCAAAGCGGGCACTCTTCATAATATGAAAAAGAAAAAGGACACAGGTTCATACATTTCTTGAGAAGAGATCCTTGCATTCCAAATCTGAACACCTGAACACCATCTCTATTGCAGTCTTTGAGCTAACACATTCCTCAGCATGCACCAGAAGCTTCCCACAGTTTTTGGGAAGGGTAGATCTCAAAGAATCTTCTGTGTGTAGATCTATAGTCAGTGATTGATCACGCTGTGTGATTATCTGCAAAAGCCAATTTATTAATATTGTTGTGTACAATTTGTTGGGATATAAATTTGACTGCAATAGTGCAAAGGGAAGAATAATGTAAGTGAGCATTTCGTTCTTGATTTAAAAATCTTTTAATGAGCTCGGTAGTTGCCAAATGAATTGTTAGATATATTGTTAGATATTTTTGTCTATGTAATCAGTTTAACCCATATTTTTTGTATATTTTTTATCTATATAAACATAACCCTATGTGTTCAATATACACAAGGGGATTTATCCTATTTTTTCCTTTCCTTTATTTTATTATGGTATCATTGCCTGGTTACGATTCAAGGACTTGGGTTATGGGCCCACCACGCTTCCGATGCGCTTTACAATAATGGAACTTGGGAACTAGTTCTTTTAGCTTTTGGGAAATTTGTTGTTTGTTGTAGGTGTATTTTTTCTATTAAAGTTGGTTCTTATGGTACTATTGATAGTCTCAAAGCTCATCTTATGTTTAAGGGTTATACTCAAATTTTTTGTTTACACCATGGCGATACTTTTTCTCCAATGGAAAAGATGGCTTATGTTTGTCATAGCCATGGTTGCTCTTCAACGGTGACCTCTTTATCAACTAGATGTCAAAAATGTATTTCTTATTAGGGATTTGAAGGAAAAAATTTATATGGAGCAACCTCCGGGCTTTGTTACTCAGGGGAGTCTTCTGGATTGGTATGTCGTCTCCACAAATCCTTATATGGCCTCAAGCAGTCTCCTAAGTCTAGGTGTATATATCTCGTAGTATATGTTGATGACATTGTTCTTATAGGAAATGATCACCATGACATCTCACAGGTAAAATAACACCTTTGTCAACACTTTCAGATCAAAGATCTTGACAAACATCTATTTCTTGGGGATTGAGGAAGCACAATCCAATACTGGTATTGTTATCTCTCAAAGAAAATATGCATCGGATATTTTGGAGGAAATTGGGTTGATGAATTCGAAATCTATTGATACACCCATGGATCCCAATGCCAAACATCTTAAATATCGGGGAGAGCCTCTCTCAGATATTGAGAAGTACAAAAAAATAGTTGGAAAATTGATCTATCTTACTATTACTTGTCCTAATATTTCTTTTGCAGTGTGATGAGTCAATTTCTTAATTCCCCATTGGAATGCAGTCATTCGTATACTGAAGTACTTTAAAGGCTCTCCTGAAAAAAGTCTGTTATATGGTCACAATAACCATACTAAAGTCGTATGTTATTCAGATGTTGATTGGACATAATCTTTATCTAATAGAAGATCAAGTCTCAAATATTGTGTCTCCATTGGTGATAACTTATCTCTTGGAAGAGCAAGAAACAAAGTGTTGTGGAGAGATCTAGTGTAGAAGCATAATATAGAGTTATGACCTCAGTTACGTGTGAGCTTATTTGGCTTAAACAGTTACTTAAATAATTGCAATTTGGAGAGATCACTCAAATGACACATATATGTGATAATCAAGATGTTCTTCATATTAGCTCAAATCCAGTTTTTATGAAAGAATCAAACATATTGAGATTGATTGTTATTTTATTTAAGAAAAAATTGTATTGGGAGATATCAATACTTACAAGGGCCTAGGATTGATTATATTTGCAACAATCTAGGTACATACGATTTATATACACCAACTTGAGGGAGAGAGTTAGATATTATAATATATTATCCGATATTATTATATTTTTATTTATGTAATGGGCTTGGCCCATATTTTCTATATGTTTTTTCTCTATATAAACATAATCCTATGTGTTCAATATATAGAAAGGAATTTATCCTATTTTTTCTTTTTCTTTATTTTAATATGAACAATGACCTTAAAACAGAAAGGTTACACATTTTGAAGATCATAAATTTGGATCTACAATTACATTGTGATCCAACTTCATTTGTAGTGCAATGAATTCCTTTTCATTGTCAGAGTTGTGTCAACATAAAGTTTAACATTCTCAAAGTACCTGAGATAGTACACATGTAGCCTCACCAAGAAATTGCTGCTCATCTAGCTCAAGCATCTGCATACGTAAACCAAATAGTTAAAATTTGGACATATTTACATTGATATTCTCTATGAACACGTTATCACATCAAATGAACAGGAAAACAAGAAGGCCAACATGGCCTACAAATATTTTTCATGGAATGAGTTGGGAGATGACCATTTCCCAAACCTTTAAGCTAAGTTAAGAGGAGTTGTGCAGAATCTACATATTTGGAAAAAAAAAAATTAAGCTGGTTTAAGTAGTTATGCAGTGGTTCACAAGGGAGTTGTAAGTAAACCATTTATGCAAATGAAAGTACCAAAATTGTCTAATGTCTGCTCCTAAGGTCCATGTTTTATAAAGTACAGGGTTTTACTTATCACCTAACATGCTATGATTACTTTTCAAATTTTAATATCAATACAGAAATAAAAAGAAGCATATAACATGAATATCATCTCCACTCTAAAAAGTCTTGGACTACAAAATGTAAGAAAAAGGAAAATATAAGCCAATGCAAAGGTCCAAAAGGTAAACATAATCATATGGAATAGTAACTCCAACAGCAACACAAATATATAAAGACTTGAGACGTTGCAAGCAAGGAGATCAACATAGATTAGGATGTTGGAAAAAGCATACGCATGATGTTGAAATGAAGTTACTTTTCATGCAATACAATTAAATAGAAAAACGCAATATAAACACCCTAACTTTTGCCAATTTTCAAGAAAATTATTTGATAAGTTCGTATATATTGGTCATTATTATAGCTTGATGAACTGCAGGAAACATTAAACTACTTAATGACAACTACGTAACACAAACATTTTCTAACCCTCACATTCTTTTATATGAAGTCCTAGACCTCAGATTATCATATCCAAGAGACAATCCTCAAAATGATGGATTGTCATGCTTATAATGGTTACATTTACACTATTACACAAGATAACGGACCATTAATTTATCACACCCTATCTCAAGCTAGATGATACCTATACATTTTCCCTCCTTACATATCTTAATACACATTATAAGATTCTCAAAAGCCAGCATATTAGCACACATTTTCTCAGTAAAATAAAGAAAACTGGGAAAAAAACTATTGAAGCTTTCTGATTTGCTTAAATTTGTACTTAGAAGGAGAAGAAAAAAATACGTACAGAAGTATGGATAATCAATAAAATAATATAGATAGCATTACCAATATAAAAGCATTGATAGAAAAAAAGAGAGTCATTCATTCAGGTATAAACTTATAACCACTGTATGCATAGATTTGTTACCATATTTATAAAATTCTAAGAAATTGGAAATGATAGACTAGTATCTAATGTGATGAGCAAATTTTATATTGGAACCACATCTTACAAAAAAAGGAACCAAGTATCAACATCATACAAGCCATCATAAAACTATACCTTTATATCTAGATTGTGAAACTGAGTATCAACATCATACACACGAAACCTGTGATGAAAGAATTTTTACAGAAAAAATCTGGTAAAAATAAAAAATCCTCATCTGCCTTGGTAGAAGTATAAAATATCAGATTCAAACTTACACTAAAACCTGAACAACCTCAAAATGATAAATGAGGGTGTGTTTAGTAATCCATGTTGGGCTTGATGAACTCAGAACTATTTCTGTACGGCAAATTTCCTCTAGTGCTCCATTTTTTCCTTTTGCATAAAGAACCATCATCGGATTATTCTACATCAAATAAAATTTAAAATATTAAGTATGCTAACTCTGGGATGGAAGCGAGATTCACTTAACTGAAACATAATAACATTAGCTATTAAAAGCATTTTTCTTTATTTTTTAAAAAAATGACAATCCTATAAACAGATGAACACTTGACAGCGGCCATTGGTCCATGTGGTTTATTGGCACAACTACGATAACGAAGTCTATTTCGACATTCCTTGACCTCTTATGTAAATGTAAGGATCTAGTAGAGTCTAGTCTGAAACAAGAAGGCAGCTAAGCTATTAGATTTTGAGGAGTTCAACATTATTTCTTTCATTTTTTTTTTTCACACAACGGCATATTCTTTATTTGAAAAATATCATTTGTTAGTATACTTAATAATAATCATAAGGAAAAAAATTGTTACACTTTCTTCTGTTTTTACTAAGGAGACTCAGTTTGCACTTGGCCGGGATTAGTGAATTTTCTTTTCTTCTTGTATTTTCAGTACTTGGTGAAAGAACTTCTTGACAGAGATTGCAGCTCCTGAATTGTATAAGTAAAATTCAATTAGTTATGATTGGAATAGTAATAATTTTTCCTATTATTTGTTTCTTTTTTTCCAAAATGTCCGTGCTGATAACTTGCCAAAGAAAAGACCAATATATGCAATAATTGAGCTGGCATAAAACAGAGAAAAACATAAACAACAGAGTAGTGTACAAGTTCGATTCCAATTTCGACCAAACGGAACCGAAAGAAGTAAATAACTAAATTAAATAGGTAAGATACGATGCAAGAGGTTCAGATTCACGAAACGCTTAACCGACGGAACGAACCTTGAAAAGCACATCACGATCACCCAAGCCAGAAGCGGAAAACGACAACTGAAGCACAACAAGAGGTAATTGTAATGTAAAATCTCTTTCATAACTGAAGGCGAGTGAAAAGATGAGAGCGTGAATAAAACACGCTGAGAAACTCGACAAGAAGCAAAAGAAAGAACCTCGATCTGAGAGAAGAGACCGTGGTGGCCGCGAGACCTGAGGAAGAGCTCGACGGCGTCGTTTGGAGCGCCGGCAAGACTGCGGAAATCTCCGGCGGTGCCGCCAATGGCGGCGCGGCCTGCGGTGACTTCGGAGAAGCAGTTTCCCATCGAAAAGTGCGCGCGCAGTGTGGTGTGTGTGGCTTGACCTCAGTCTTTCCGTCAAACTCAACAGTGACTGGGAATGAAATAAACAGAAAATGAAAGGAACAAAACCATATATGTACACACACAAACAGAAGAATATCCAATTATATAATCTAATTTGCAATTTCCCAAATTTTCATCTTACTTTTCTGCTCATTTCATTGCTTTTTCTTTCTTTCTTCCAAAGAAACGCGTTTTGTCTCCACCTTTCTTTAATTTTATATTTTCTTGCAAATTTAAATTATTTTTTATATAAATTCATTTAAAACTTATTAATAAAAACTATGCATGTACATAAATATTTAAAGTTGTGAATTATGAATGTTGCATGCAAATTATAGTAGAAGATTGCTATAGCTATTACTGTGTTGGACTATTCGTTTGGTATTGGTGTGGCAAGTGGCAGGTCTTAATCAGACCAGTTTCGAATGAAGCATCTTTAAAGAAAACCCACCACTCTAGTTTGGATTTGGAAGATCATGTTGAGGTGGAAAACATTAAGAAAACATAAAGTTTTACTATGGTGTGAGGAAATGTTTGATAATGTTCTTGGAAAGAAAAATAAAAGGAATAATTGAGGTTGGAATTGAGGCATTACCCCCAAAAGTGGCTAACCAGACATGAGTTGTAATGTCTGATCAACTTTCACAAACAAAAAGGGACGTCCTTCCATGCATCACTCCTCTTTCGACCATGCTTTACGCTCAAATAATGCTCCCTTCACCTTCTTCTTTTAACTACCATAAACTACAACACCACCTCCTTTATTATACCTTTTTTTTTCATCTTAATCACCCTTTTACCTTACTCTAATTTGCTTAGTGTAATTTGCTGTTTAAAATTAAAACAAGATATTATTTTTTTATAAAAAAATATCAAGGTACTTTCATATAATCCTAAGTTACTGTTTGGATTCGGATGAACACCCGGATTGAAAAGTCAAAAAATGTTGAGTTTGTATCTAAGGACTTGCGGGTAATGAAGGGAGGAGAAAATGAAAAATGGGTCTTTACTAAGTTGTGAAGATCGGGTAAGAAAGTTTTACATTTTACCTTATTATTCTTCACCACCATGTGCCATAATAGTTGCAACAGTTACATGTAGTTGTAGATATTCGTTCTGCATGAGATTAATTAAAAAAAATATTTTAATTAAAAAACAATTATAATTCACAAATAATCAATCAAAATATTTTTTTAATAAATTTTTAAATACAAGGACAAATGTGTAAAGTTACATTTCTATCAATTAAAAAAAATATCATTTCAATCACATTTATTACATCATTCAGAAACTTTTATAAACTTTCCCTACATTTTTCACTTTATTTACCTTAATCCAAACACTCTAATTTTCTTTACACTTTCTCTTCAAATCATCTTCTTTTCACTTCTTTGTTTCCACTCCCTCATCCAAACACAGTATAAAAGATATTTAAGAGAATTCCAGCCAAAGATTTCAACTTCTCTGGCTAAAATACACCTTTTTCAGAAACTCCCACTAACATTGCTATGTATAATTACTTCAAAGTTAAATTTCTTTTAAAAGTTCTCCAACAAACACGGCAAATAAATGTTTGAAAGGCTCTATGTGGTGCACTTCAAAGTTTTTTATTGAAGATGTGGATGGATTAGGTTAGTTTTATTTATTGTTATTGAACATGTGGATAAATTGGTGTAGGGTTGTTTAGGTTTTGTTATCAATAATCATTCCCAATTTAATCATGATTAATGAAGATTAATGTAGTTGGCTCTTCCATGCATGCATGAATGCCTCAATTGTCTATTGTTTTCATTTTCTTAAAAATTCTTCACCCATCAATTATCTAATAACTTTCGTAACCATCATTATAATTGGCCCTCCAAATTTAGTTTCTTATTAAAGCAAGTTTCTTGGAAAAGAGTATCCAAAACTTCATCCTCTTGCATGCCAATCATAAATTATGAGGACGTGTCATGCTTCCGTCCACAGATGAAAGACCAATATCAGTACCAAAAATTCAAAATCACAAGCCCTTTTTATATCCTCTCTTTATTTCCTATTCAAAAATGATGTTCCACCAAAAATGTATCTCTCTCTTGTTAGTTTTAATGATTCAAAAGGCTTTTCTGATCCTCCTTTACCGTTGTTAGTTTTATTATGCGCATATGCAACTATACATGAATGTAAAAGGAGATAAATTATAACTTCATTTTTTCTGTTACTTCAGTTATTAATTTCAGGAAGCCATTCCCTTAGAAGATTCTGCACAAACTTACCTGCTTTACATGTTTTATAGACTCTTGCCACCAAATGCTAATGGCACTAAACCTTCAACTAAATTGTCTAATGAGAGCGCCTTTAGTACTTATGCGAAAAATATTATTTTATGCATGGAGCTTTTGATGGAAGCATCCTCAGGATAGGAGAAGACTTTAAATTATTTAAACTTTTTCCCAAAGACTTTTGATGAAAATCTTGGAACTAGAATTTTTTTTTCAAGAAAGATTCCTCAATAAAGATTCTAAGAGAATACTCTCTTTTTAAATTTCAAAAGAACAAGAAGTGAAAGTTAATTAATTCAAGTTCAATTTTAAAGTGATTTTACAAGAGGCTCCTAGCTTCTTTGCAACAACCTTATAGTTGCACTTGAAGAGAAATTTGGAGAGCACACTTTCCATGTAGCTAGTGCCTCCTTTTTCTTATTTTAGGCTTGTTTTATGGAGTGTGGGACTTCTAGCTTAATCCTAGTCACTAGGTTTTATAGGGTTTTGATTATCCAACAAGATCCAATTAGAGACCCAATTTGAACCCACGTATTCATCTACAAAATACAAGAAGAAACTACACCTACAAGAGAAAATTTACTATTATACAATGTGTACAAGACTAAAAAGAAAGAAGAAAATTTAATATTTTACTCTTTAAATGTAGAGTTTTTCTTCACAATGTTTCATCTTCTTATACCCTCTTAACCAATGGTGTTTTAGCTGGATTGTCTCTATCTAGCTAGTTACATGTCTTTTTTAAAAGGATTCACAAATTGGTTATGTCAAGTGTGTGGATCATGAGGAGTGTTTATGTGGTTATTAATTGTTGGAAGTGTATCTGACATGTTAACAAGCTTGACATTAAATTTTATTGGCTTTTAGTCTATATTTGTTTATGATAAATATTTTGTATAGAATTAAACAAGAGTACTATATATTTGATTTAGGGTTTAGGTAATACAATTCCATGTTTCTCACTAATGATCATCCATAGGTAAGTACCATCACTATTTAGTATTATTATTATTATTATTATTACTACTATTATTATTATTAACAAAAAGCAATGAAACGTATTTATGATTGATATTCCACTATCGAAACATACTGAGAATGAGAGACAATAGAGACTGTGACCAATAGTGAGAGGTCGTGTCCAAGAGTGAGAAGCGGTTGACAAGATATTGAGAAATGAACAATGAGAGAATGAGATATTAAGGAAACCAAGAGTGAGAGACGAGAGAGGAACTATGAGACTGAGAGTGAGAAAGAGAAAATTAATGAGACTTTGAGTGAAAGAGACGATGGTACCGAGAGAGAAAGAGTGAGAGTCACTGTGACATTGGGTAAGAGATTTAATGACTATTTTACGACAAGTGTACTGTGTCAGAAGTCATAAATTATCCCTAAGGACGGATATCGAATCCACGAAGAATAGTTGAATTCTCAAGTAAAATATTTACTAAATAAAAAACAATAATTAAAGTTTGGTGGATGTTTGTTGTATGTGAGATTCCAAGAATTGTAAATAAAGCAAAGTAAAGAGTTGGTTGATTGAATTGGAAAAATTGGGATTGGGGTTCATCCTTCTCACTCTTTTGTATTTTGAAAAACATAATAATATTATATCTTTGATTGATATTAATACCCATATAAAATTCATTCATATTGATTTCTCGCATATAAAATTATTAATATAGTATCATAAATATCAATTTCTCACATATTTATAAAAATTCTTTATCCTTACAAGCATATATTGATAGCAATTAACATTTCAAATCTACTCCTTGACATTCAAATATGTTAAGCATTATCATCTAGGTCAAATGCTTAGAAGTACTTTTCATTCAAATCTAAGGATCAAAATCATGATAAAGCAAGCATTAAAAATAAAATGACAATATCAATCATCAATCAAGAACAAAATATTATATTTAAATATCACCTCAATACATAAAAAGTTTGATTACTCCCAATCTCAATTCCAAAGGTTAAACTATGATTATTTTATCAATAAATATCCATAAGTGTGTGTCTTTTAATATGTAATATTATTGGAATATGACACTTATCAAGATTCAAAACAAAAGTGAGAAATGTTGGCGAGCATGACTATAAGAGACCATTTTTAACACGGTTTAATTTTCATATTGGAGTGCTGACGAGGTTTGAAGATATTAATTTTAAGATATTCTTTTATGTCACGCTTTTTAATGCGTTGGTTATTGAGAAATTATAAGCAACGTAAGATATGTTTTATGCTAAATTTTTTAATGTGTTGGCTATTGATGAATTACAATCAACTTCCAGAAAGTATAACTTAAAACATCCATGACTTATTATTTGTGGCCCATAATATGCATAAGTCATATTTATAAAAATGTTGTCTTTTCATTTTTATAGTTGAGAATATGTCACATTTTTATTGTTTTTAGACAACACTTATTTTAATGTGATTTATTCATTTATAAAGGCAACACCTTAAAATTGTGGCTTAAATATCAACAATTTATAATTTGTGTTCTTTGGTGGTCCACACGTCACACTTATGAAAGTGTTGCATTTTTCACGTTTAGGTTTTATTTATATACCCGTGGGCAAGTTTAATGTTTCCTAAGAAAAAAAATGTTACAATTTAAAAGATGTGGGATGTGGGCTAAAGTAACCACGTTTTAATAATTGTTATCAATATTAAAGGTAACTTTAATTTTATATGGTTTAATATACTGACAACTAAAGGTCACATTTTTTTAATATGCTTTATTTTTTTTTAAGCCATGCCACAAAATTATTGCTTAAACAAAAAGTGTGGTTTATAGTGATGCATAAGCCACAACTGTAAAAGTGATGCATTTTCCACTTGTAGGTTACATTTATATCCACGTGGCCAACTTTAGTATTTCCTAGAGTAATAAATGGTATAGTGAGTTAAAGAAAATATGATAAAAGCACGAGTGGACATAACCAATGTAAAAATAGTTAATTTTTTAATATGTTAATCTCGGCCTCAGGGACGCTAAATTTTTTAACGTGGTAGTGTCAGCCTGGTCGATACTTATTAAGCTGATGTAAGAAAATGAAATAATCCAAATATTTCATACTTCGAATTTGGGTTCCCATTTTTCTTCCTTTCTCATTTCCTCTCTTTTCCCAAATATTCAACTCCTCATTCTAGGTGTTGGTTAAAATATGTGGTTGCAAAAAGTCTAATTCTCTTTCAAGATATATGATGGTGTTTTGTGTTTTATTGTTGGAATCTTGGTTTGGTTATGAATGTTTATCTATGTGAAAACCTTGTTGGCTTGGAGAAACTAATAAGTATTTTTCTTTTTTGGTGAATAGTTTGCCCTTTCATCTCGATTTATTCCTTAGAATCCTGAAATTAACAGAAATTTGGGAATAAATTGTTCTTATTCAAATTATAATCACAAAATATGTAAAAATGTTCAAATTCATAAATTAGAGGTTATATTATAGTTATTTTATCAATTAATATCCATAAATGTCTGTATTTTAATATAAAATATTACTGAAATATGACACTAATCAATTCCCTAGTGAGGGTCCAATTAGACTTCCACCTTTTAGTGGTATAGAACAAATAGATTTTGTTCTTGGAGTCATTATACTCAATAGACCAACTTACAAAACAAATTCTCACGAGACTACGAACATAGAATCTCAAGTTCAAGATTTCGGGTTAGATTCAAAAGAGTTTTAGCCCTTGTGTTCTACCTATTTTATTGGTGATAAAAAAGATGGAAAATGGAGAATGTGTTGTGAATGTAGAATCATCAACAACATTACAATAAAATAAAAACACCCAATTTCTAGGCTTGATGACATCCTAGATGAATTGCATGAGTCCACCATGTTTTTAAAATTGATTTAAAGAGTGGTTATTATCGAATTCAAATCAAAGAAGGTGATGAGTTGAAAATCTCTTTTAAGACCAAGCTCGGGTTATACAAGTGGTTGGTGATGCCTTTTAGTCTTAATGCACCTAACACTTTTTATAAGGCTTATGAATCATGTTTTTAGGAATTGCATATAAAAATTTGTAATAGTTTATTTTGATGATATTTTATTGTATAGTAGGAGTATTGAGGAACATTTAGTCATCTTAAACAAGTTTTACTTTTTGGGTAGATATTATCATCTTTCTAGGATTTGTAGTCATTAAAAATGGGGTTCATGTGGACCCCAAGAAAGTCAAAGTCATCCAAGAGTGACCAACTCCACAAAATATGGGAGAAGTTATGAGCTTCCATGGTTTGGCAAGCTTTTACAAAAGATTTGTTCCTAACTTCACTAATCTAGCTTCACCACTCAATGAGTTAGTGAAGAAGGATGTCATATTTTGTTGGAAAGAAAAACATGACCAAGCTTTTCAAAAGCTTAATGCTCAACTCATTAATGCATTCGTTTTATCCTTGTCTGAATTTTCAAAAAAAATTGAACTAGAATGTGATGCATCGAGAGTTGACATATGTTCGATTTTGTTGCAAGGAGGACACTCCATTGCGTATTTCAGTTACAACCTTCACGGTGCCTCCATCAACTACCCCACCTATGAAAAAAATTGTATACTCTAGTGAGGACCTTTCAAAGGAGCTTGTCATTCATGGTTACTATAAGTCACTTTTGAAGGGTCAAGGTAAGCTCAACAAGAAACATGAAAAGTGGGTGGAGTTCATAAAGCACTTTTCATATGTGATTAAGTACAAGAAGGGTAAAAGTAACATTATGGTTGATGCCTTATCTAGAAGTACACTTTATTTCCAGAGTTGGGAGCCTAGATTCTTAGATTTGATCACATAGCATAATTGTATATGCTAAAGACTCTGATTTCTCCTCCACCTTTGTTAGTTGTCAACATAGAGCACAATGAGTTTTATGTTAGTTGTCAACATAGAGCACAATGAGTTTTATGTTAGTTGTCAACATAGAGCACAATGAGTTTTATGTATCTAAGGGATATTTTTTTAAAGAAGAAAAAAATTGTATACCCTTAGAGTCATATAGAAAACTCACTGTTAAGGAGACTCGTGAAAGAGGCATCATGGGGCACTTTGGGGTTGAAAAGACTTTATGTTTCTTTAAAGATAGTGAAAGTAGAAATCAAATGGATAGGTTGGGGCAACAATATAAAAAAAATGGTTATGTCATTTCGAAACAAGTGGATCATTTATGATGAAGAGGATGAGCTTCAAGTTAAAGATTTAGAATTTTTGCAAAGTGGAACCATGTAGTATCAGACACGAGATAGATCTTCCAAAGAACGAGGCTTTTTTCGAATAAGCCAATTCATTTGGGACCCCACATATCACTCTTTTTCCTATTCAAAGATCAACCTTTTGTTTATGTGTTTTCACACCGACAATTCTTTACGGATGAAGAGATGTTAAGGGAACTCCTTACAAATTATTTTGGACCCATATTAGGAAAAATATTCAAAGACATGGTCATAGATGCATATCATGTTTACCAGCCAAGTCTAGAACAATGCCTCATGGACCATATATTCCTTTTCATGTTTCTTTTTCTCCCTAGGAAGATATTAGTATGGACTTTGTCTTTGGTCTACCTAGAACGTGGAGGGGCTTTAATTCCATCTTTGTGGTAGTGAACCGTTTTAGAAAAATGAAACACTTTATACCATGTTGCAAAGTGAATGATGCTAGCAACATAGTTAAACTATTCTTTAGAGATGTGGTTAAACTTCATGGATTACACAAGACAATAGTGTTTGATGGAGACATCAAGTTCAATAGTCATTTTTTGAGAACTCTATAGGAAAGACTAGGAACTAAGTTTAATTTCTCTACCACTTGTCACCCCTAAACTGATTGGCAGACGGAGGTAATAAACATGTCTCTATCAATTATGTTAAGGGCAATCCTAAATGGTAATCACAAATCTTTGAATGAGTATCTTCCTCACATTAAGTTTGTAGGGTAGTCCACGAGACTATTAGGATCTCACATTTTGAGGTTGTGTTTGGTTTTAACCCTTTTACACCTTTAGACTTGATACATCTTCCTAATGTTAATGAGTTTATACATAAAGAACGAGTATCCAAGGTTGATTTTGTAAAGAAACTACATGAGAAGGTTAAAACTCAAATACATATCAATCTGAGAGATACACAAAACAAAACAATAAAGGGAAGAAAGAAGACATATTTGAGGAAGGGTATTGGGTTTGGCTTCACTTGCGCAAAGAAAAATTTCCTAACCAAAGAAAGTCCAAACTCAACCCCTGGGGTGATGGTCCCTTACAAGTCCTCAAGAGGATCAACGATAATGCATATTAGTTAGATCTACTAGACTAATATGAAGTGAATGTCACATTTAATGTTAATGATCTTATATCTTTTGCAGGTGGTACAAATTATGAGGCAGGTCCTGCAAATTTAAGGACAAACTCTTCTCAAAATGGTAGGGATGATGGAACATCCCAAGTAAAGGGACCAACAACTTATGGATTGAAGGATACAAAAAGACTAGAACTTCACTGATCTCAATATGCCCAAGCTACTCTCAAAACACAAGTTAACCCTAGTGTGTAATATATTGTATAAAGTAAGACATTTAGGCCTTTTATTTAGGCCAAGTAGTAATGGACATTTAGGTCCAGTAGAATAGGTGTTTGGGCTTGCATTTAACCTTTGTAATGTAGGATGCTAGGTTAAGGTTAGACTATGATTAGAGTACTATAGCTAAGGTCTCAATTAGGCTCACTTAAGTCCAAGAGAAGCCCTAGGACACCCAAGCTAAGGAGAAGAGCACATATGCTCACACTTTGCACATATGTGCAAATGTGGAAAGCATGAATGGACAAATGTCATTTGATTCACTCTTTGTGCCACCTTTTTCGGAACAAATTAAATTCTCCCTCCTTTTACCTCTCACATGGTCGAACCACATTTCTGTAAATAAGAGGCATCACTATTTGTATTTTCAACTAGGAATGAGTATTAATGTAATTCTAAATTTGCATCTCAAACTTGTTCTTGAGTTCCTTAGACTACTCTCCTAAATTTCGTTTCCTTAGTCTTTTCCTTAAGAATTAGTTCAACCTTTCTTTTTAGAAAATTTCTTCTCCTCCACACAAACCTTCTCCCAGCAGGCTTCGGCCTCCTCCTTCAATCATTCTACAGATTGGATTATCACCTCCTACAAGCAACTCCATGAGTTAAATATTCATATTCCTTAGCCACCATTGATGTGATTCCACTAGCCACATAGAACAAGATTCTTGACATTCTTAGGAATCACCTTGAGCTGGAAAATATAGAGGCACTTTTCTTAGAGTTGGATCATTGTTCTAAGACAAGAACTCACC
>Ga0123342_1001994_pt1 | contig 34242 bp, 18 predicted proteins | sample Turbeawhitnodule_FD_89960 | JGI IMG/M metagenome (GOLD analysis project Ga0123342, IMG submission 89960) | Root nodule microbial communities of legume samples collected from Mexico - Turtle bean Mexico white nodule | ecosystem: Host-associated > Plants > Roots > Nodule | place: Mexico: Nepantla... | reverse complement strand
CCCCCCTCTTTTGTTTAAGCCATCAACTCTTACATTCAGTGCCTGTGAAAGTGATTTTTGGAGTCATGAAATTGGTGGGTATCACGGAATTCATGATCGCCTGGGAGAATGGCATGGAGCAAGCCTTAATTGAAATGGGTGGGCTTTGCTCCCCTGTTGTACGCTCCACCATTTGCTGTAGATCTTTGTGCAATTCTTCATTGGCCTGGCGTAGCTCTTCGTTGTCTGTCCACGATGCATCCAACTCGACCTTGAATTGGTCTTGCCTGAGTGCCTGCTTGGCTCGAACCTCAACCAAAACCCTTTCCTGATCAGTTTTGGATGTCGCCACTGTCTGCTGAAGAGCGTGGATAGTCTCCATGAGTTGTTGCATGGTAACGTTGTCGCCTTTTTTCTGTCCAGCAGTGCCTTGCCTTGTATTCCTCATGTCGTTTGAGAGCTCTGATAACAACTGTGGATGGGACCTAGTTTTATTGGGCCCCACGGTGGGCACCAAATGTTCTTGCCGGTTGACCTGATCGTCGGTTGACTCTGGGAGCAGATTGTGACTCCATCTGCCTCTGCTGGAATTTGCTTTTTCCCTGGGATATTGGAACGCGACTCCATTTGAAACAAAGGGGGCCCTACCTGTTGATTGCACTTCGACGATCAAGTTAGTACTGGGCTAAGAAACAATGAGTAAGTAAATAGTTTCAGTCTTAGAAACGGTGTACCTTTACCAGGGATCTCAAGTCCCTTTTATAGACTACTTTCAAACTACCTCATTGTAACAACTCCCCCTCTCACGAGAAACTTATCTCGAGTGAAAGTAGGTTTTTGATGGGAAGACATTTTGTTACGATGTCACACAATCTTAGTTTAACCACTGCACAGAATCTTCCTCCTTGGAGTGCATAATCTTAACAGCATGGTCGTCAAGGTACCAACTCATGTACCAACACTATGGGGCCCATCTGTCACTGTAGACGCACTAGCCTTTACGTATCATCCATGCAACTTACCCCTGAAAACCCTAGCGCTCTTGGGCCTAGGCGTCTCTAGTGGGTATTTACTTGTGCTAGACTCAAATGTACTATACACACCACATGCACTTTCGCTGATCTGACCCTTACACATATACGAGTTTCAACACACACATCTTTGGGGGGCTCACTTACGTGGCCCATTATCTAGATCAAACCACCAAGCTGACAAGTTTCACACAGGTGCCGATGTCCGATCAGCTAAACACCGAGCCTAGCGCTATGGTTCAGTACAATAATAAAGTCAGGAAAACAATGCAGTTTGACACATTATCAAGGAAAGTTGGGCTACTTCAGTAGCAAAATAAAGGTGGCTTAAGATCATAAAGTGGGCCGATTTTCTCCACCTATCCACAACCACATAAATGACATGTTTACCATGTGAAGAAGGTAATCCTTCTATAAAATTCATTGTGATATGTTGCCAAATTCTTCCAGGTATTGGTAAAGGTTGTAGAATTCCTGAAGAAGCAGTTGCATCATATTTACACCTTTAACATATTTTACACCTCATAACAAAAGATTTGACATCTTTTTTCATTCCCTTCCAATAAAAGATAGCTTGCAGTCTTTTTATAGTAGCATCTCTAGTTGAATGGACACCAACAACAATAGAATGTAACTAAAGAAGAATGTCCCTTCTCACAACTGCATCTTTTCCCACCACCAATCGACCTTTTCTGTGCAGAATACCTTGATGCCATGTATAATGTGTATGAGCCTTAGATTGAATATCATGTATGAGTTGTTGTAAGAGAGTGTTATGTTTCCATGACAATTTAATTTTTTCTATCAAATCACTGTCAGGAGTGAATGTAGTGATAGCCATGTTTTCCACTATATCTTTTCTAGATAATGCATCTGCAACCAAATATGTATGACTCTGTTTGACTTCAATAGAAAAAACAAACTCCATGAGTTTGACCAACCATTTCTGGAAGGGTGTGGTCAATCTTTGAATCAATATGTACTGAAGACTTCTATGATTTGTGCTTTCAATCGATTGTTTTTTAAAAATCTTAACAGAATTGGTTAAGTCTGTTAAATTTGTTTTTCATGATTCAAATTTGTTTTGGCCCCTGATATAAAGTCTAAAACGACTATTTTTGAAGCTATATAATTGGTGTTTACATCTCTAAAATAAGAGAGAGAGATCATATTACAAAAGAGATTAAAAGTTTTCCAAGATTGTAAGACTGCTTTAGGCTTTGCTTTGGTTAAGAGTGGAATAGCATATGTTGTATCCATTTTGTATCAAGTGTGATCTTTCATGTTCTTACTTGTATTTCATTTCAATATTTGTTAAACTTGATAGGTACTGATGTCTACAATCAGAGGGTGTTCTGACTTGTAATGTTTGTGTTTCAAAGAGGGTGAGTGTTCTTGAAGGGTTCAAGATCACCTCTTTGGTGTTTGTGTTGTGTAATATGTGGTTGATTACCTAGTGAAATACCAAGGGGTTTCTGGGGACTGGATGTAGCTCAGGTTGAGAGTGAACCAGTATAAACTTTGTGTGTGAATCTCTCTATCCCTCACTGCTTTAAAACAGTTTGATCTGTGTTTTTGTAAACTGCTGACAAAAACAATCGGTTGGTTCGCATAAACAACCGATTGATTCTCTGGAATCAATTTAAAACAATTTTGTTTCTTGGTTGATCTGATTGCTTCTTTTGTGATTCTGCATTAATTTTCATTCTTGTCCAGTATTTTTGAAAATCTTTCACTAGACAATTCAGCCCCCTCTTGTTTAAGGCCTTTAATTCTAAGAGCACCAAATGTTCTTTCTTCTTGTCTTTTAACAAGAAAAGTTTTTGTAAATAATTTTGGCTCTTTTTAGGGGTCCAAATAGAAAAATAAGCTAGAGTAGGTTGTGCTTAGTAATTTGGGCTTATGTCAAGCCCACCTTTCATGACATGTGCACCTAGGTTTAGGGTTTTTTTACGTACCTTCTAGAAGGTTTCTCACAAATGTCGCCCCTACCCCTCCCACTCTTGCTCCCCAAGTCACTTTCTCCTATATAAAGGGTGTCTTGCCTCATGTATTTTGAATTTGAATTAAGAAGAGAAACTATGCTTGAGTGATTAGTGAACTTTGTCTCATAAATTGTGCTTGGGTCTTATCTTAAGAGTAATGCACCTCAAGTGACAGCTCCTCACCACTCATCTTGGAATTCCTTCACCCTCCAAATGGCGTGATTCCTTACTCCATTTCCATAAGCTTTCTTCATCTCTTCATCTTTTTCCTTTATTATTTGCACCATTTCCATTCATTTTTATGTTCTTGTGTTCTTCCTTTCCTATTCGGTTTCCATCTTGTTTCTTTCCATTATATGTTCTTTAATTCCACAGTTCATCATCATCAACACTATATAATTATGTTTTTCTCTTTTTCCTCTAGATCACTTGGTTAAGTTCGTGTCCAATGACAATCTTCTTATGTTTCTCACCATAATTGTTAATCTCAAAAAACTTAAAAAACCTTTAAAAAATACTATTAGTAAAAAAAACAAGTAAATAGAGAATTATCACTCTTTTTTGTTAGCTTTCAACGAATACGTAGATTATCAAAATCCAACCATTCTTGCTCCAAATATGTTCTACAGTAGATACAATTTCTTGCAGAAAATACAAATGTCAAAACAAAGAGAATTTCAAAAATTAACTATGATTAACGATTAAATCAAATAAAAACCACAATGACAAAACTTAGCCAAAATATAAATATTAAACACAAATTTAAGTCCATTAGTTTAATTATAAAGCCACCAATGTATCTCACAAAATTTATTTACCAAACTTATTTAATAAACGTGGGTCCATACGCTCATTTTGACATTTTCACCAAGACATTTTAATTAAAACTTGTCTGATTACGCACCCATTGTTAATTGAGTAGTTAACAAATTACTTGGTAGTTGTTGGCATTCAAAAAGTTGCATTTGGGCCAAGATCTTTTTCATATTTTTTAGACCTTATAGTTGGGCATGATGAAGACTTGTTCCAGAACAGAATATAAATATGATTGCAAAGAGTGAAACGGTGGCTGAAAACCAACTTTAATTTATCACATCAATTTTCATTCTATAAATATATAATACAAATTTGGTGCTTATTAATATCTCACCACTTTGGTACGTGGAATCTTTATAAAAAAAACATATAACTCAAGATTCATTCTTTCCAACTAGAGCAATTCCTTGCGAGGCATCCCAAGGCACACCAAACGGGATTGAAGTTGTAAAGTAAAAATAATGTCATAAACAAATTGCACATAACTCCCCTTCGGAATTTTCCAACTGTTGAATTCTGATAGTTTTGTTTTCGTTATTTATTTAATTATAGATTAAATATATTCTTTTGTCCATGTCAAATTAATTTTTCTTTTTAATTTAAACTTTAAATCACATGAATATTTGTAATAAAAAAACTATTAAAATAAATTATTAATTTTTTTATATAAAAAATTAATTTAATTTTAATTATATTATAATTATAACATTTACTTTAATAGGATGAGTCATTATAAAATATTTTAAATTCTATTCGTTTACTACGTAAAGAAATTAATAATGAATTATTTCAATAGTTTACTTATTATAAATATTCAGAAAATTTGAAATTTGAAAAAAATAATCAATTTTATATTAAAATATTAGAATAAAAAACATTTTTAACTCTTAATATTAATTATTAGTAATTGGTGAATAACTATATAAAAAGAGAATAAAACTTAGGCATGAAAAGTGCATTGAAGAAATAATTATATGTAACATCCTAAACTTTAAATATAAATAATTTTTCATAGAAATGATACTTTGATAATGATAAGAGTTATGTAACTCTGGATATGATTGATTTAAATACAAATATGTATAATAAAAGATAAATTTATAATTAAATAATATAAAAAATATTAAAATAATAATATTGAAAGTTATAACACAATTGTATAAAAAATTAAATTTATCAATATATCATTATCCATTTAAATATTGATGAATTAAGTTGTAAGAGATTAATATTTTCATTTCCACGTCAAAATCTCTTTGAAACGGAAAATAAGACGTAATGGCTGGACCTTGTACGTTAGAGATCATCAAAGTTTATACTATCCTCTTACAATCACTTTTATTAATATTTTATTTAATAATTTAATTTAATATTATAGAATTAATAAGTCGAAAGTAAGAGAAAATGTGGTTTTTTAAAGTAGTTTTTTTTTTCTTTACAGAAGGAACCTTATACTTTGACATCCATGTCCAACGACGTTATTATACGTTATTATAGTACTCGTGCATTAAAAACAGAAAGAACACTATATTGCTTTTATCTTTCTAGTTGTTAACTATCTAAGTTTTGAACTCACGTGTGAGAAAAATGGGATTGTGTTAAATATAAACATGATTAAGAAAAAGGAAATTTAAAAAATAATAATAAAAAGAAAACAAAATTCCCTCCAATTGATTGGTAGGAGCAAAGCAGGGTTACTCTACTCTACTCCGCCCCCCACACTCCTCTGCCTCGCCAAAAGCAATGCTTTTGTGACGAACGACATTCCATGTCTGCAAAATGCGCACTCTGTCTCTCTCCTTCTCCTTTTTTCTATATAAACCCTTCCATTTACCTCTTCCCTTTTAGGAAGAAACCTCAATTCTCTCTTCTTTTTCTCTCTATGCAAATTGGTTTACCTCTTCAACGAAGAAGAAGAAGAAAAAGAAGAAGCATTCATACTTTCTAGAACTTCGCGTCATTCAGGTCAGATTTATCTCTCTCTACTACATGCATCTGTCTCTGTGATATGATTGTCAGTTGTTTGAATCGGAGAGTTAGATCCCACAAGGCATCTGAGATTGTTGCGTTTCTTAATTTTCGCATTCTAATTTAGTCATGACGATCAATGGTATACTCTCGGTGACTTGAACGAATTCAGAATTCAGAACGAGAAGTTTGTTTCTGTTTGCTAACGAGAAATTTTGACGAAATTTGAAAATCAAAACGAGAAAACGAAATGAGAACGAACTCGTTTTGTGTGCTGTCTCTGTTTTTTTTGCATGGAGTTTGATTTTATTAGTTGAATGAAATGCAATTTTCATGAGTGCCAAGTGCCAAATTTTAGGCGATACTATAGTAAGTTTGATGTTTAGGTTATTATTTTGCATTTTTTTGTGAATTTAATTAGTCCGCTATCCCGTACATTAGAATCACTTCATAGATACTTCATAGATAGCATGATATATTCGAATGGAAACGTAAACTCTTCTGTTAGTGGTATCGTTGACGCGTTATTTAAGCCTTTATGAAGTGAAGGATGAAAAATCCAGAACTAGTTATGGTCCAAACGCGTGGAATTGTTTATAGGAGCTTCTCCCGGTAGATATTTTGGTAGATATTGGAACGAGAGTACCAGAGGTGGCATCACGTTAGCGGGTTTGTGGTCCCGTAGGGTGTTTGTTAGTTTGTTTCTTTGGACTCAGAGCGTCTCCGAGAAAAATCGCCCACTTGTTTCTTGAAATTCCCTTTGCGACCTTGTAGTTTACTACGTGAAGCTTCTTTCTAGAGTGTTTTGGCTTTCCTTTGTGTGTGTGGGTAGAGGATGGAATGGGAACTTTAAAAGAGAAAGGAAACATGATATTATGATATCATAATGTGGAAAAGAAGCGGTAGAAATGAATCGGGGCCATGGTTTCTGAGGATAGGCCTTTAAGTTAAAGATGACTCTTGTTTCTCTGTAGATCAAGCAGCACATGTGACTCACTCAGGCACCCATGTGGTAGCGTTTGTGGATGCCAGGAATGATGGACCCTGAAAAAGTTCAGGTTTCTTCCATTTTCTATATAAGATAGATTAGTTACAAATACTTTTCTCTCAAGGTTCAACACCCTGCTTGCTGGTCAAATTATATGTGACTATGCATAATCTGCCCCTCTATTGTTCGTGGTAATGGGGTTGCCTTTTATATATATATATATATATATATATATATATATATATATATAGAAAATACTCATTATTAGTAGCTTGTACGTGTTTAGGTGAAAGTTAGGAACATGTTTTAGAGACTTTCAATAGATGTTTCTTGAATTACAAGATAAAAAATGACAAAAGAAAATAATCTTGTTTGGAAGTATAAAATTTTCAGCTTTCATACCTGGGTATAACTCTACTTAGTAATTAGTATGTCACTTCAGCTTCACATAACTAGAATGAGAATTCAACTTGGGTGATTACTGCAGTATGAGACTAGTCTTGCACAAAACATCAAATAAGGAAGGTTATGTTATGCCTGCGCCTTCGCATCTTAGGAGCTGCAAGCTATCGCTCAAGGGGAAGATGCTAGTATAAATTGCCATCTTTATTCAATTGCCATGACCTATGTGTTTGGTACTGAGAAGTGGATTAATTCTGCAAGGTCTATAGATTTTAGTTCCTCCCCTTCAGATTGTACGTAGAGATTAACTTTCCCTGTTTTTTTTTTTCCTTTCACCGGACTCAGTTTCGTACATTTTTTTTCTTTTCCTTACCCGCCGTACCAAAAAGGCTGTTACGTTTCATTTCATACACTTTGATAGGGCATTATGGTGAACCATACTGGTGGAGAGAATAAAAATCTTGAGAGTCAATTATCCAATGGATCTTTTAGACCAGTACTGATAGCAGAGACACAAGCAAGTTGACTGCCACTGGCTCAGAAAAAAAAAAGTATAAACTGATAATTAATAAGTATCTCTTGGTTCAGGAGCTGCGGTGTAAGGTATACCCTGAGCCCATGAGAAGGACATGGGATGGGTGCAACGATTAGCAGTATACATACAAACTTTTATACAATTAAATTAACTGTATTATCTTTATTCTCCTCTATTTTTCAATTTTATCATCCAATTTATTTTTTGTCCAACTTAATCTCATTATTTTTCTCGCTCCTGTTATTATTGAGTATTTAATAAAAATGATATCTTAAGAAATTACATAATTAAAATAGTAAAAACATCAAATTTATTAAAAATAAAGTATAAAATTTGTGAAATAGAATAATTAGAGGGGCAATAAATGAAGATATGTTATTCTTTTGTACAACTAATATAGCAAGGAAGAGAAACAAAAGATGAAATACCTGGTGTCATATTAATTATATTTTAACTTTATCATGTAGGTTATATTATATTTAATCACTCGCAACACTGTTTTTTTGTTTTTTTTAAAAGTAATTGTCCTTTTAATTTTTGTAAACTTTTTTTCCAACAATATTTTTACATATAATTAAGTACAATTAATACAAAACCTATTTACATTTAAAAAGATATCAGCTTTGTTGATTTTTTTTATTAATAAGTGTATAACAACATTAAATGACAATTGTTTTGAAAATAAGGGAGTACATAGTCTTTTTCATAATCGGTTCGGTCTAGAATGTCTCCAATAGGGTTAAAGATTGTTCGCTGCTGGAATCGAACTTGGTTCCTAGGTAGCTCTTACAATCACTGCATCCCACAGATAATTAATCATGAGACTTAGTTATATGACATGATTTTAAATACATTTAAAACTATTCTCCAAATATGTTTGACATATTTCATACCAGGTATGATCTTACGATATTAGCAACAATTGAACTTTATGTTTAAAAATGTTAATTTTTTTATTTACTTTTAGTATTTTAAAATAACTTTTTTTCTCATCTATATATAGGTTGCACTTAGTTTTATATTAAGTATTATTGTTTTGTCACAAAAGATTAAAAAGGACAACTTTATATTTTTCTTTTAGCAAATAGGAAAAATATTCCAACTTTCATTATTCAAATTGGCACATGGGTAACATGAGATGTAATAATAATAATAATAATAATAATAATAATAATAATAATAATAATAATAATAATAATAAGAAGAAGAAGAAGAAGAAGAAGAAGAAGAAGAAGAATCTACAAAGGAGATTAATTTATGGTATACTCATTAAATAATTGCTAAAATCGATTTTCTCGGGTTCTATTTTTTTATAACTTTCAACTTCTCTTTCTTTTTAACTTAATTTTCTCTCTCTAATTGATAGTTTCAAATTCTTTTGATATTAAATTTAAATCACTTAAACAATATCTTAAATTTAAATAAAGTCATACAAAAAATAAATAAAACTATATAAATAACTATGTATCGAAAGTGTATTAATATAAAATAACAAAAAATATAAAAACAAATAAATTTAAAAGGAAGAACATACGGTGCTAATAATATTAATAATAATGGTTTTCACTAATAATAATAATACAATAATAATGGTATTTTAAAAATGTGAATTTCTCTGTTATTATTGTTAGCATAGTGAACTATTTGAGGATCGCATGTTTAAGAAAATAATATTCGGATGTTTGTCTATATCATAATAAAATAGAAGGGAAATAAAAGATATAAAAATCAACATGATGTATTTAATGTGAGTTAAATTGTTAATTGAGTGGTTATTGTTATCTTGTACTCAATGTTATTTTTTTTTATCTCTTTTTCATGTTTTTGTGTTTTTTATCTATTCTGTTTTTTTTTCTATTATTCATTTATTATATTTCTTACTCTCTCCCTCTCTCTCCATCCCCCATCATCTCAAAATAAGGGGGGGTTTGAATTATTTTCCTAGTTTACTCCACAAATGAAAACGTCCACTTGCTCTGTTACTTAGCGTCTAGCACCTTGCATCTTTGACCTTGCGTCTATCACAGTATACATGCTACGCTCTGTTTATTTATATCTCTGCTGCATGGCCTGTGGTTCTGAGTGTTCATCTAAATCCTTTCACAAATAATATTGTTTTCTCTCCCAGCAATCTTCGTTACATGCTCTCTCATCACACATTTACAACGTGTTGGTTTTTTATTTCACTTTTCTTTCTATCCTACATTAAGTTCTCTAATCTTTCTTCCTTTCTTTTTTCTGTTGTCATGTCACGGTTTCTCTTTTTTCATCTCAATCCATCTAACTAAATAGATTATCGATAAAGGAAGTATTTACCTAAAACATTCTTCATTTCTCGCTACTTCGTTTTTTCCTTATACTTTCTGTCGAATCTACATTTCTCTTCTCTCTTTTTCTTGAGCTGTCTACTACCATGGAATATTTTTCTTTTCAAAAAATAAAAAAGGAAGAACTTTCTCTTTCTCTTTCTTGGTCATCACATACGTGCAACTTTCTGTTCCACGATTGTGCTAAAATCTGTCATTTTACCTCTGATGCTATGACTAATTATTCTCAGTATTTTATTAAGGAAGTCAAGCCAACTTTTCCTTAGGATGCCGTCGCATTCCTTTTTCGTCAGCTCATTCTTTCTCATTTTATCTTAGTTCCTGAAATTCTCTTGAAATCAACAGTGAAGTAGCATCGCTGGGTTATTATCCAAAGTATTTATGGGATTAGAACGGTTTTTCCATCCTGAAATGTCCTTTCAACGACAAAAGTGTACTTGTGTTAAGCTTGTTAGAGTGCTTTATACGATTCTTACCAAAAATGGAAATGCTTAGACGACTTGTTCGTTTCATTGTTTAAGAAAGATATCCCCTATAGTTTGGGTCTTGACACATCCCTTCTATAATTGGGATACGTATAGACATCTTAGTAGATATGTTTTTGTTATTTTGTTTGAAAGTGAGACATGCTACAGTTGCAAGAGGGAATTCATTCAAGGATATTGATATTTTATTCATGTACATAAACAGGTTAGAAATCTATTCAAGATTCTGTGTTTTACACATTCCAATTCCAACACTGGAGAAATCTAATAAACCTTCGCCATACTTTTGATTTGGAGGGAAAAGTGAGTAAATAGGAAAAAAAAGAAAAAGTCACATCTATAATAATAGTAATAAGAAGAAGAATAATAATAAGAATAATAAGATAGGTAAATAAGTCTTTGTGTAGATTGAAAAGTGGAAATAAGAGAGTGAAATAGAAAAAAGAGAGTAAAAAATTGAATTGTTAAATGGAAAGTAAAAGATACTACTTAAAGGGAGATAAGTTAAAAGTTTTAACTCTGTACTATTTTTTTTTTCATTTCTCACTCACTTCTTTTTCCTTTTTGCTTTCCTTATTTTCATTTCTCATTTCAAACAAATCCTTTTAGGAGAATAAATCCTCTCTAGAAAATTATCACGAGACGAAATCTTAATTCTTTAAGAAATTTTATTAATATTCAAATTTCAAGTAAGTTTTTTTGTGTTCCAAATTTAAAATTATTTTTTTGGTTTATTCTTCTGTCCAAATCATATAAATTTCATGTTTTTTAAGAATAAACCATGATTTACAATTAAAATTATATAAAAAAAAAATTTAGTCTAAATGCTCTTAACATGGATTTGGAAAGAAGAATAAACCATGTTTTTTCTTTAAATTATAGAACTAAACAGATTAAACTTTAAACTTTTTATTTAAATTTATATATATATATATAAGATTTTTATGAAGCAGAAATTTTTAAAGAAATAACGGTAAGATATTAACACTTGAGAATATGAAGTTTGTTTTTCTATTTGACAGGATTTTCTCTGTAGAAAAGAAAGTAAATTTGGTTCATCATCTAAGATTCAATATCCATCTGAACGTACTCATGAAATTTATGTTTTATTTGTACACAAGAAAAATATAATAGATCAAAAATAAAAATAACATGTGAAACATGGGTGAAAAATAAAAAAAAAATGAAAATTTTGTATTAAAGAAACATAATGTCCCATAATGTCCCAGGAATTACCAGTAACTAACATTAGCAGCTTATTGGATTGTTTAAGATTACGATTCCACTAGGTATGATATCTGAGGCCATACTGTAGGGAGACATAGAATTTGTGGTACCACCTACCTAACTGCATGTTTGACAAATCTATGGTTTATCGGAATCCCCTTATCATCGTGTATAGATTTTACGGGTCCTATCTGCCTACAGCAATTTAATAATGCTAACTCCCATTGCCTTCACTTGCCAGAGAAAATTTTAAAACGCTGCAAATCTTCTGTTAATAATTACTACTTTTGTCGTTTTCCCCACATGCAAATCGAGGTTTTCACATTCCTTATCTTTATAAATTTATAATTTTATTTCTTCTTCACTGTACACGCTTCTAGTATATTTTCTACAAAGCTGCATGCAATGTTAGACGGGCATGCAGTTTTAAATTCAACCCATACTCAATTAAAATTAAATTAAATAATTCAGATTAATCAAGATGAATCTATTGATTTAAATTTCGAAATCTAAATTATTTATATTGAAATTAAATTAAATCTGTAACTATTTCATCCATTTAATTTGAATAAAATTGATATTGTTCAAGATTATTATGAGTTGGATTTTGACACTTTTATCTTTTTTATCTGCTGTTTAATAACAATTAATCCTCAATTATTCTGATTTAGTTGTTACTTAAATGATAATTCCATCTTACAAATTTAATTTATTAAACGAAAATTGTCAATTTTTATACACATTAATTTAACTAAATTGCTATATGTACTTGGGACGAAAATTTTGCAGAGTTAATTATTTCTAACTGATATGATAGTTACTTAGTAATAGACTACTTGGAAAGTCTAATAATTATCGGGACAAAACTCATTGAGTGTCTCTTAATTCAATTCTACTTCACTTATAAAGTAAATGTTATTTTAATTATTCATTTTACTTTATTATATAAATTGGGATATCTAGCATATTACACCTTCGGATTAAAATATAATTTAATCAAAAAAATTAGTTTATAATCGAGGTGGATTTTTTATTATATGTGTAAAAAATAATTATTTGTTTTTAATAGGGTGAAAGTGTTGTGATTAATTGAGAGATTGAAAACGGTGGCTGGGTGGGAGGGGTGTGATGGAGGAGAGGTAAGGGAAGAGGTGTAGGTAGGAAGTAGGTTCTTTTACTTTTTACTATAATGTGGGTTAAAAACAGTAATTTCAAAACAGTCCTGTGTGTGTTGGAAACAGTTCTATAGAATGTTATTTTGTGACCATTCGATTATATCAATTATGTATAGCATAACCCATTGCGTTATAACTTTTATAAGATAATGGATTATATTATTAATTAACTGATTATAGTAATATTAAAATAAATAATAATAATATATTTATATAATAATAAAATAAAATAATAATATAAATATTAAAATTATAAAAATAATAATAAAAATAAATAAATTTCTATAATACTAATATATAAAAATAATAATAAAATCATAAATAATAATTATAATAAATTTATTAAATAATAATAATTTTATTTTAATTTTATGTTTTTATATATTTTTATAGTTATTGGTAATATTAGATTGTGTCACCTTTTTTTTAATTTTTTAATTATTATAATTTAATAATTCTTTTCATCGTTTTCATGTGTTGAAATTTTACATCAATTTTTGTTTATTCTATTAAGATTTATAAAATTTACAATTTTGGTTAAATTTTTTACAATAATTTCTATTCAAATTTTATTTTCAAAAATTTTATATATTATAATATCTCGTATTTAAATCAACTAGAAAAAATAAAATAATATTTTAATATGATATAAAAATAACTAATAAAATTTTATTTTAAATTAATTTTAATTATAAAGTTAAAATTATAATTTTATAATATCATCAATTTAAAAAAAAAAATCAATTGCATTCACTTTTCACTTTCTTAATCTATCCAACCTCATTTTTAAGTCTCTCCTTCCTCAAATCCATGTGTTTCCGCTTCCTCAAATTCATTCATCAATTCAAACAAAGTAAAGCATAAATTATTAACCAAAAATTAAGAATATAAAAAGTTAATATTTTTAAAAGAAAAGATGAAACTAATTGAAATACAAAAATTATATCTTACCATTATAATTGTGAATTGACTAAATTGATTGAATGGTTTAGATTTATAACTATTTTTATTGTAATTAATAAAAATCAAAGTATTTTATAACTATTTTTATATATTTTATTATAATCTCACTTTTTATTTTAATGAAAAATTAAAAGTCTTTTCGTATTATATATATTTTTTATTTTAACAATTGTTGTAATAATTAAATTTTTTATCATTATAAAAAAAATTATCATTATAAAAAAAAATAGTGTGTGCATGTCACTCGTTTGTAATAATAGATTTTTATCTGATTTCATATACTTACTATTAAATTTTTTTCTTTCATGAATAGAATTCATACTTTTACAATTAATAGTTAATTGTATTTTTTTATTTCTTAGGTCACAATTGAACTATGTCAAATAAAGTTTTAGTCATGGACATGTATTATAATTATATACATTCTGTTCATTCATACGTTTCTAGTTAATTTTTTTAATCAATTTTTTAAATAATTATGTTTAAAAACATATGCTAATTTGATTTTTTTTCTCCCAATTATAATATTTGGAGATACAAATAAATTTGTATTATGTTTTTTATATCTCAACACATTCATTGCTATGTGTTGATAATTTATCAGCTTAATGCAATATATATTTTGTGCTAACACATTGTATAAACTGACTCGAATACAATAATAGTATTTTATCTGTTTATATGCATAAACCTAGTCATGTCTTTGTCATGAAGTGTGACATTTGCAAAATTATTAAAAGAATATAAGAAGATTAAAAGTTATAATAAAATAAAAAGGTATTGCAGTTATTTAAATGTGCATGTTGGTAATTTATTGGTTGGTATAGTTCACCTTATGCTTGTTACATCTTCCAATCTTACCGTTAGACATGTTCCCTTCCCCTACCTCCCAAATATTTTTAATGTTTTTCTTATTTCAAGTTTTAACTTTTAAATTATTGAGTTTACATATTGAATTTCTCTTGTTTCAAAATTCTGCAGCCATCCACTGCCCACATAAACACATAATTATGTAATAACGTTATTATTATTAGATAAAGTGAAATGATGATGAAAAAAAGACAATGGTAAAATAAATTGTTAAGATTATATTGTTTCAATATATAGAAAACATTGTATAGCATAATTGGTAGATAAATATAATGTTTTAATTATTTATTTGGGATCCTTTAAAAAAATCTAATTAGGAGTTGGAATGTTAGTTACCACATCTAATCATTTTTATAAATGAAGATTGTAAATACTCTTATTTACATACTTTTATTTTAATATTTTTAATTATTTATATTTATTATTACTATTATTATAATTAAAAAAAATAAATATTAAAAAATATTTACAATACAATCAATTATATATAATTGATGGTAAATATTTTAATAATATTTAAATATAATTTATTATACTGAAAATGGAAATTAATTATGATGACTTTAACATATAGTTTCACGTTTTAATGTGGACAAATTTGTCATCACTTTTGTACTTTCCGAGCATATAAATTGAAACAAATAATTTTTGTCCCCTTCTCTTTCTATAGCTAAATGCAAAGAGGGGTTTAGTATCTAATCTTTCACTTCTTTTCTTAACCTCAAATCTTTTTTTCTTAACTTCAATTCCCTTCCTCTTATTCTTACATTAAATGATAAAGATTTAGTAGTTTCTAAATACTTTTTCCATATTAACTAAATTGTGAATAATTTAATTGTTATCTTCATTTGTTCTAACTCTTAATTTTTGTTATTCACACCAAATTATTATTCTCCAAAAACATTATATTACAATTTTTAATGTTCTTATTTATCAAGATAGTGCTATTGGAGTGCAAATAAAAAAAATCATAGTCTCTACCACTGGTAGAGATATTATCTTGTGGAGATCTCCATCAAGATTTGTGAAGATTGGGTTTAAATAAAATTTAAGCTCAAGTTTTCTATATCGTTCAAAGGTGTTAGATTATCTAGTGATTTGGAATCGTCTATTAGTTTGTCATCGTCTAATGGTCTTATACCGTCCAATGGTTCGTTATCGTCTGATGCGTATCAAAATCATCTGATGAGTTAACATTTGACTATGAGAAACCTAGAGATCTTGGATTGTCTATCTCTAACTTCCCAATAACTGCTAGCGCCTCATGTTTATTGTAACTGAATCACTATATACGTGGTTAATTCTTATGAAACGTCCTTAGTTTAAAGTTGTAAGACAATCTTGTCTTGTATAAAAGAACTTGAACTTGACTGTTATTCTTTATCGTGAGAGTTGACAACTTACTGTGAAACTTGAGAGAAACTTAGTGTTATAATTTCAACTATTATTCATAATGAATTTTCGTTCATAGATGTAGATTGAGTTTTAAGTCGACGCTAAATTGTTTTGTGTGTTATTCATAGATGTAGATTGAGTTTTAAGTCGAATCACATTAAATTGTTTTGTGTGTTATTCTTGATACTCCATTCTATGATGTTTTACATTCTTCTTCTCTGAAGATGATTTTTTTTCTCCATTTTCACAATACGCTTGAGAGTTTGTCAAATTATGTTTGTGTTGTACAAAATCTTTGTTGGTTCAGGAGAGATAGTTTCTAGTGATACCATATTCCAATTGCAAAAGGGCTACAAATTTAGAGATTGCTTCATATAGGGTTCGATTCTTATGAGCAATTAGGGTTTTTTTTTCTTTTTACACTCAATAAATTTAAATCTCCATTCTATCACTAGAACGAAAGGATAAAAATGTTCTCCTTAATTTTTAAATAGGAGTGGGGTGCAGGTTAAAATGTATTATGGATTTGCTATTCCAAAATACAATTTCAAATTTGGATTTCTACTCAAACACCTTTCTATATTACATTTTCCATAATAGCTTTATGGAATAACATTTATGAAATACGTTTCTGGATTTTTGTTTTTTAATCCCTTTTCTGAAATATATTTTTGGATTTTGTTTTTCAGAATTCCTCACCAAAGATGTATTATTTATATTCTGGATTTGTTTTTCTTGATGAGATTTTTTATTTTTCAATTCTATTCTGAAATTTCATTTTGAGAAGGTAAAAAAATCTATTCCATATCTTGTTATTTTTTAATTTCAGATTTCTAATTTTGGAATGAACGACTATTCTAAAATTTAAAAAATTAATAGGGTGTAGACTAGAATTGATTGAGTGCATAAAACAAAAGTCTTATCAGGGTTGTTATAAAGCCCGTTAGCACCTTGCCCCATCCCACTTGGTAAAGTAGAGTTTTTCTTTCTGTACTTTCATAATTTATTCTCCCACTCTCAAAAATATATTAAATAATCGACATGTCTCTTTTATAACATTTAATAATCCATTTAAAACTATATTCTATAGTATAAAATCTGAAACATTTCTAAATTATACCGTCAAGAATTATTTAGAAATAATATATTTTAGATTATTATTTAAACTATATTTTAAATTATGTAATATTTTAGAATATTTTTTTGAATAATGTAATCTGTAATTTATTTCAGATATATTATTATAAGAGTACATTAATTGTTTTGCACAGTGTATTGTTTTCCTTGCATGGTCTGCTTGTATAAAGACTCCCTTTCCTTTACTCTTAGTATTAGCAAATTCTTCATGCCCCATACCAATTGTGACAACCTTACCACTTTCGACCTGCACACTTGATCAACTTTAAAAATTTTTAAAATTAATTTTCATTATGAATTTTAAAATTTAAAATTCAAAAAATATATTTTAGAAAAGAAAATTAATAAAATATTATTATGTTTTGAAAATGGAATTCTAAAATAAAATTAGAAAATAAAAATTTTATTTTGGAAAAACAAATCCAATAAGAAAAAAATATATTATAAAAAAAATCTAGAAAAAAAAATCTAGAAAAAAAAATCTAGAAAAAAAAATCTAGAAAAAAAAATCTAAAATATTTTAAAAAATAAAATTAATAATAGATTATTATGTTTTGAAAATGGAATTATATAATAAAATTGGAAAATAAAAAATTTATTTTGGAAAAACAAATTCAATAAGAAAAAAATCTAGAAAACAAAATCTAAAAATATATTTTTAAAAAAATTCAAAAAAGTATTTCAAAAATATAATTCCAGAAACATTTATTACTTTATTAAATCATTTTACAAAGGTAATATAAAATATATTTTTTAGTAAAATTTTTGTTTTAATATAGAAAAGTTAGATTTTCATTTAGAATGGTTGAGATTTTATTACCCTTTTAAATTATTGTATTAGTAGTCCGTTTAAAGAAAGGTTAGTATTCCTATTTTATAACTTCAACAATTATAATTTTATTATATATATTATTAAAGTAAATTAAAATAAACATATCAATTTATCAATGTGCAACTACGTTCAATCAGTTTAGTTTCTACAACCTTTTCCTTTCCATTTTCTTTAATATTATCTGATATTTGTTAGAAACTAAAAATTTGTCAATGGTCAAGGCTGAGGAACTGTGATAGAGTTGGAGCACGGGTTGGTTGTAGAAGGATTTTCACCCTGGTTAACTTATCCAATTTTTTTTGTGTGAAATATTTTGATTCTGTTTTGGTGTGTAATTTGTTTACTTTTCTGAGTAAAATATTTTCTCTCTGTTTTCAACACAATCTTGGGTGTCACCTGCATGGCAGTGAGGCTATATATGCCTTATAAAGCTAACACGAGGATTCTATTGCTTTCTGTCTTTATTTTTCCTTCTTCTTTTGTTTTCTTCTCTCACTGTTAATTCTTTACAATTTGATTCTGCAGATTGCGCACTTTCTACGTACCCCGCATTATCTTACTTAAACCCTTTACCCCTAACCCAGCTGCAGCAAAATTGTTTGCTTTCACCCTCCGCTGATTTCCGAGGCGTCTCCTGAGCTGGCCTTTTCAATTTCTCTCTGTAATTTTCACTATTCTATTACTTCATTAACACCTCTTACTTCTTCAGTATTTCCAATATTTTTATAAAAAAAACTACCTGCTATTTCCACTGCCTCCTCTGTTTCCATGAATTTATCAAGCCCAGAAATGCGGGTATTCCATTTGCATAAATAACTTATCTAATGTCAAATCTGTTCACCCCTTGTTCCTGCTTTCTGTAATTTCGTGAATAGTGTTTTGTTCAAGTTTTCAGAGTTAGAAAATTTTCATTTTGGCACTGCAACAACTGTTCTGTTTGGATTTTTAATTTATTTCACTGCTGTTATAATATGTTTTTGTTAGAGGCTGAATTGGGGATGTTTTGTAATTTTTTTTTTTTTTGAACGAAATGCAGGGGAGGAAGTTTTACTACTTAATATATTGATATTCAACATCAATGGTTGGATTCCAGAGTGAGCATAAGGAAGGGAACAAGTACAATGGTAATTCTAATAATATTCCGGATCGCATTCAACGTCTTATGAGACGAAGAGACCTTTTGAAAATCAGCAAGGCATCTCTTTCGAATGAGGGTCCTGATAGTAATAATAATAATAATAATAATATTAATAATAATGTGATTACTGAATATTTTGAGCATGACCCGCGCTTAAGGGAAGATAATAACTCTGCTGCTTCCAATGAACGATTACTGGAAGGAGTGGCGGCGGCACTACGGGGCGAGGTAGAAGATGGAAGACCTTTCAAACAACGGCTTTTGGTGGTGGCCAATAGGCTGCCAGTCTCGGCAATTAGGAAAGGCGAGGATTCCTGGTCTTTGGAGATAAGTGCTGGTGGCCTTGTGAGCGCTCTTTTAGGTATCAGAGCATTTCTTCCCTTTCTTTGCCTTTTTAGTTTATCATATTTCAAGGTATAATGTATCTGGTATGAAGTTTCAATATATGATTTAAACTGTAATTGGATTTAGAAAGTGGGTTCCAAAGTAAGCAATTGTTACATTTTGCGATGAACATGGTTCACTAATTTATACAACGATTTTTTTACAAAGGTGTGAAGGCTTTGGAAGCAAGGTGGATAGGTTGGGCTGGAGTCAATGTGCCTGATGAGATTGGACAAAAGGCACTCACAAAAGCTTTGGCTGAAAAGGTACTATAGTTTCTCCATTACCATGTTTGAAACAACTTTTTGCATTTGTGCTGTTTCACAAGTAAATTTTAATATTTTAAATATAATATTTCTCTTACTTGTTACCTGTGTTCCAGAGGTGCATCCCAGTATTTCTTGATGAAGAGATTGTTCATCAATACTATAATGGCTATTGCAACAACATTCTGTGGCCCCTTTTTCATTACCTTGGACTTCCACAAGAAGACCGCCTTGCTACCACACGTAGTTTCCAATCTCAATTTGAAGCATACCAGAAGGCAAATCAAATGTTTGCCGATGTTGTAAACAAGCACTATGAAGAGGGTGATGTTGTTTGGTGCCATGATTACCATCTTATGTTTCTTCCACAATGCTTAAAAAATTACAACTCCAAAATGAAAGTTGGTTGGTTTCTTCATACTCCATTTCCATCTTCTGAGATTCACAGGACATTGCCTTCTCGCTCAGAGCTTCTGCATGCTGTTCTTGCAGCTGATTTGGTTGGGTAAATTGCAGTTTTCTCTTCATAATAGTTAAGAATGTATTTGATATGGATATATGGATATGTGCCTATTTGTCACTAAGTATGAAATGTTTACCTGTGTTAAATTCACTGTTAGGACAAGATAAATATCTAGTTATGCATGATGTAGCAGTCAACTATCTGACTTGACCATTTATTTTGGGGATCAAACTGCAATTGATAGAAAATAAAGTTTCTCTGAACATGTTAAGGCTAGGATCGCGTTATATTTTGAGAACACGAAATAATCCAAACCCATAACTATGCTTCATAAAATTTCTACGAATAATTTATAAAATACTTACAGTAAAATAGAATTTCATGTAAGCTAACGTTTTAAAACAGTTAAAGCTTATTGTGTTGAAATGTATATATAGGTGATAATGCTCAAATTATTGTGTTGAAATTACAGTATACTGCTTCCATAGCTCCACAGGTTCTAGTATTACCAGTTTAGTTTGACACTCTTTCTTCATGCACTAAACTGTGATTCTTTTTATATATCGTTTTCTAGTGTATTACTTTTCATTTTATTATGTTGCAATTGCTTCTGACGTGGATAAGTTTAATTTTTGTTGATTAGATTTCACACCTACGACTATGCACGACATTTTGTTAGTGCATGTACTCGCATTCTTGGACTTGAGGGAACGCCTGAAGGGGTTGAGAATCAAGGGAAGCTGACTCGAGTTGCAGCAGTATGTTTTCACAAAATTCTTCAATGCCTGTGCTTCATATGTACATTCAAAATTGTGTAATAAAATTTATACAACAAACTTTCATAAAACATTTTGATTGAAATTACTCTTCTTTAGCTTTAACCCATTATATGCTGAACTTCAAAGTTAGAGCTATTTATTTACTTCTTTTATCCCTGTATGTCAGTTTCCAATAGGTATAGACTCAGAACGATTCATACGTGCACTTGACCTTCCTCAAGTGAAGGTTCACATAGAAGATTTACAAGAGCGATTTAAAGGGAGAAAGGTGCATCTCTCACTTTGTAGTAACTGCGTTTCTTAGTTATATTATATTGCATTATACATGTTGGTCCTATTAACTGAGAATGACTTTGATTTATAAGTTTTTCTATAATAAATTACAGATTATATTATACAATACTCAAAGTTTAAGGAAAATTAAATACTATGAAGTTATAGATATGGAATTCTGCGATGCTTTGCACCGGAGTAAATTGTTTTCCTTTGAAATAAATTAGATAAAAAAGAAAAAGAAACAGACACCTAGGGGGTTAGCTATTACGGGCCAGTGGCCACGAAGAACCATCTTCCTTATAATTAATAATTGTAGCATAACGGTTTCGAGCCAAGTGCTATTTTAATGTGGTTCCTTATCATTTGATTATTACTAAACCATTTCATGGCTTGACAGGTAATGTTAGGTGTTGATCGCCTTGATATGATTAAAGGAATCCCTCAAAAAATTCTAGCATTTGAAAAATTTTTGGAAGAGAATCCTGATTGGCGTGATAAGGTTGTTCTGCTTCAAATTGCCGTGCCAACAAGAACAGATGTTCCTGAGTGTATGCTACTTTAATTATTTCATTTTTATCTTTAGGGTAGCAAGAAATATATATATATATATATATATATATATATATATATATATATTCAATCTAGTGTTTTCTGTTCCTTTGTTGTTTCTAGGTATGTTCTGATATTTATTGTAGGAAACAAGTCATTTTACACAAATGGAAAAAAGAAAAATAAAAAAAAACAAATCATTTGTGAGTTTTCTTGTATTGTGCAATAGTATATGTGCTTAGTGACTTATGTATTGTATTTTCAAATTCATGTTTAAATATTTTTATTAATGAGAAATTGTTGCAATGAAAATTACCGCACAAATAACATTTTGTGCTCACAACAATATAATTATTTTAATTCATTTACTCTGCAGTCTATGTATTTTGTGATTTTAGTTGTGTGATTGGCCAAGTTCTGCTAGGCTGTTATGTTTATGTTAATTATTTATTAGGTAGTTATGCTTTAAGATGTGAGTTTTATATGAGGTGTGACAGACCTGCAGGAAGTAGTTAAGGAATCACTTTGTTGTTTCAAGAATTTTGAAGGAGAAATTTTTTGTTAGGGGGAAACATGTGTAGTTGAAAATTTATGTTTTCAATTCCCGTCCAACATTTGGGGTCTTTAATTGTACCGTTTTCTCCCCTTGTTTCGATAGCATGTGTTAAATACTTGTTCTCTTAAAGGCTTAAGCTATTTGGTGGTGGCAAGGATCAAACTCTTGACCACTTAGTCATAAAGGCCATATATCATGCTAAAGATTAAGCCTCCTAAAAGCTTAAGCTATTAGGTAGAGCTCTAAACTGGTTTTTTATTCCTCTTAGTTTGGGATAGTTTTGCTCTAGGAATATGCTTAACGGGTGCAGTTGCCAACTTTACAAAAATGTTAAGCAGTTTAGGTGGAAGGCCAACAAAGTTTTATATCTTCAACGGCCATCATTTGACCATAATTTTTTTATTTATTTCTTGCATATGTACAGATCAAAAGCTTACAAGCCAGGTCCATGAAATTGTTGGTCGCATCAATGGCAGATTTGGAACACTTGCTACCGTTCCTATACATCACCTGGTGCGTTTTTAATACCATGATCATATGATGATTCATTATTAAAAATATGCTGATACATTGGCTGGCACATGCAATATAAGATTCATCTTTTCTGTAAATATTTTATCTTGTTAGATTTTCTATTTGAACATATGAACTATGGCAAACAAACCTTCATTGAATTCACATAAATTGAAAAACTGAAAATTAGCAAAAGTGAATTTCAAGTTGGTCTGATGATCTTAAGCTATATGTCAATCCTCTTGTTGAGTAGTGCAACTGTATTAATTAAACTGTGAGTGAAGAGTCCTCATGCCAAAATTCATGTGGTGTAGATGCACTTAAAACAAATGTATGTGGTGTTGAATTTTGAAGTGTATAACATGGGGAACTAGTCCAAGTGGGTTGATAATCAGCTATACACAACAGGATTGATTTCATAGATGTCATGTCATTTTCTCTCTATTTTATAAAATTTAACTTCAATTAAATTAATTTTTTTTAACATGGACCAATGATTGAGGTTTAATTCACAGTAAAGGTTGTAAATTGAGCACTTGCTCAAGCTTGTCTCTTGTATTTAAAAGAGCCAAATTTAAAGTTTAGGCATGACTTGTTTCGAATATGAAGTTTTGAGTTTCACTTGTTTGGTTTGTTTTTGCTTTTTGACTATTTATATTCCTTTAACCTTTGCCAGACAATGAACATCTCCTTAATTGTTTTTTAAGTTTATTAGTTCCATATGTAGCAGACATTTTTATGTCAGGCTATAAGATAAGAGAGCAAAAGACTGAATGAATATTTAGAGTTAGAAAAGTAGTAATAGTAATGAATAAGATTACAATTCTCTAAATAGAAATATAATTAATTTTCCAAGAAACACAGTATATAACTTTCTAAAATTACAGTTTTTGCAGTTGAGTATATAGATAGAGAGGAAAAACATTTAATGTTAAGCTTGAACTTGACTTAAATTTGAATTCACATTTTACTTTGTTAAACTAACAAGTTTGATTTATCATTTAACAAGTCAAACTCGTAAGTCCTGGAAACTCAATTAATTTACACCCACATTGATAGCTATGTGCCTTTAATATTAGATAAGTCATGACATCGGATGTAAATAAAATTTGACACTTTTTACGGTTATTCTGATGATCAATCTACATCCCATATTAATTATTATTCACATTACAATGCTACAGCTTAATGAATTTGCTATGCTTGCAGGATTGCTCTCTTGATTTTCAAAAACTATGTGCTTTGTACGCTGTTACGGGTACACTTTATCTGCTTTTAGATTTCTTTTCCTCTTTGCCAAAGTCCATTGAGTAACTTCTTACGTCAATTTGCCTTTGATCAATTGTTAGCATGTGTGACGATAGTCATACATTTGTAAATTCATACTTATTTATCTAAAATGGAATGCAATTATTTCAGTGTTCATTTGGACATGATAATTATTGTAATGTATTGGACATCACCTTTCCTCTAAAGCTCTTAATTTCAAATGTTATTTAAATATATAAAGTGTTAGAAACTGCTTAAGAATGTGTTGGGATAGTTATTTAGTTGGTTAGGGGGGTTAGTTAGATATAAATATGGGAAGAAAGATAGGAAGATGTAGATTTCTTGTTATTGTAAAAGTTTTCCCGTTTGGAACACCTGACATCATTTACAACGGTGTGAAATGAAGTTTGGCTTAAAATATTACACTTTGGGACAATATTTATTGGGAAAAGATGAAAGTAAGCCACCAAATATGTCTAGAGCACTGGCCTATTTATTATATATTAACAGAATTCTCAGTTGTCATTGAAGGATTAAGGTTGTTTCGTTATGATATTAGAATTTTTTAATTAAATTTTCTGCTAATATTGTGTACATACTCCCTGTCTCTTACCCAGATGTAGCACTTGTCACCTCCCTAAGGGATGGAATGAATCTTGTAAGTTACGAATTTGTGGCCTGCCAAGATAAAAAGAAAGGGGTTCTCATTCTCAGCGAAGTAAGTACTAGAACTTTATCGTGTATTTGTGATTTCTTTTAATTTATCAATGCATGCTATGTTAATGTTGAATAATTAAGAACAAATCGATTAAAAAATTAGTAGTTGGAAAGGTTCGGACACGGTGTGTCCATGTCAGACACACATATCAGGCATTCACACGTGTATGAGACTCGTACGACATGTATCGGTGAAATGTCCAATTCAAAATATACTTTTTAGATCTATGACAATTATAACACGGTTTCAACACAATTTTACACAATTTTAAAAGACATACATTAATTTTCTAAAAACTCAAACCTTTTCCATAAGCTTTTATTATGATTATAAAAATAAGGAACAAATCTTTTTGAACCAGCCATGCGAAACATCTTTCTACAATAAAACAAAACTCACACATATTTGTGCACATAAATCTTTATTGTCAATTTATATAATTCATAATTATATAATATATAGATCTGTGTCCTACATTTTGAATATTATACGTGTCAAAGTGTCCGTGTCGTAACAGTGTCAGTGTTAGTGTATGTGCTATGTCTTTAGAATTTTGTACCTGTGAGAAATTGAGCAATGAATCAAAAAGTTATTGATCTTTGCAATTGAGCAACTCAGCTTCCTCATAAGCATATCAGTATTTTAAATATTACATTTGTATTAGTATTCTCTGCTCTTAAACCTTTTCCATTTAAAGTAGTTTGGACAAATTAGGTACAAAGTTTCATCTCTTATTCCTGCCAAGATTATAAGGATGATATTTGTGCACATAAATCTTTATTATCAATTTATATAATTCATAATTATATAATATATAGATCTGTGTCCTACATTTTGAATATTATACGTGTTAAAGTGTCTGTGTCCGTGTCGTACCAGTGTTAGTGTATGTGCTATATCTTTAGATAATTGTACGTGTGAGAAATTGAGCAATGAATCAAAAAAGTTATTGATCTTTGCAATTGAGCAACTCAGCTTCCTCATAAGCATATCAGTATTTTAAATATTGCATTTGTATTAGTATTCTCTGCTCTTATCTTAAACCTTTTCCATTTAGAGTAGTTTGGACAAATTAGGTACAGATTTTCATCTCTTATTCCTGCCAAGATTATAGGTCTATATTTATAGAGGGCTCTCAACGCCTCTCACTTATGGTTTGCTAAACGTAGATTTTGCATATATTTCTTTTAATTTGATATCTATGTTCAACTGGATGTTTCTCAATTGAGTTAAATAGACAAAGTATCCTCTTGATCTAACATTTGGTATTCTTTGTTTAGTTTGCCGGTGCTGCACAGTCACTTGGTGCTGGGGCAATTCTGGTCAACCCTTGGAACATCACAGAAGTTGCTGCTGCAATTGCCAAGGCTCTGAATATGAAATCGGAAGAAAGAGAGAAGAGACATAAGCATAACTTTAAACATGTAACAACCCACACTGCTCAGGAATGGGCAGAAACTTTTGTGAGGTATACATGTACATAGAGTTTTCACGATATCTGGTCCTTATAAATCAGAACTTTGTGTTTTACAATGAGGGTGGTGTATCTTTTTACACAATGTTTATTTCACATATATGGATTCAAACTTCAGTATGCTCTTTTGTCTCTTAAACATCATGTACTGATTTTTTTAAAGAAATAAATAAAACGTGGATGTTATTTGCTTGATTTTCCTAATTAATTATACTTATCACTTTCTTTGTATCTTAAGACTTCAGTTGGTTCCTATAAAACTATGTAGACAGAATTATGCTCAATATGATGGTTATTTACTAGTGATGCTGTAATTTTAGGAATAGAAGAAAGATGTACAGATACCTGATTATTTATTATTATGGACCAAAACATGTTGTTTAGAACTAGATTCCCAATACCACAGTGATCCTTATCTTTTAAATTTTGCAGTGAACTAAATGATACTATTGACGAGGCACAACTAAGGACAAAACAAGCTCCACCACGGCTCCCAACAGAGACTGCAGTTGAACGTTATTTGCAGTCAAATAATCGGTTGCTTATTTTGGTATTCTGTCTTATCATGAATCTTTTGACTTCTTTGAAATACTGATCTTTAAGGAACCCTTATAAACCTTTATGTTTTTTCTAACTATTTTAGTACTGGTTTGAATGTTCCCTGCTAGCTACTTTAAAAAGACATAAAAACACTAGGTTGTTTTATAGATGATGGTTCAGATTTAGCGAAAATGAATCAGACCTAGTTCTTAGATGAAAACAAGGAAGACTGTAATGGAAGCTATATCTGAAGTGTATAACTGGAATGAGTAATCTGTTGGAAAGGGGAAAGTTCATAATAGACTTGACACAATTTGGTTGTTTGTGAAAAGATGAACAAAATTTCTAATTAGGGATGATAGTCGTTTCATTGTAGTATTTCGATAAAAGAATTTGTTAGCAAATACATCATTCTTAGCTGTAAAAGCAGTCAAGGAATCAAGAGAAATCAAGAGATGAATGCCATTTTAACTGTATTTATGAAGGCCTGGTTAACCGTGGAAGATATATTTTCAAAATATTGAATGTATGTTCAGTGTGATTATCCAGATACTTTGAGTAATGAATCTAATTCCAAAGTTGTGTTTCCTTTACTGTGTAAAATCCCTGAATAAAACTCTCTATTCTAATACTCCAATATCTTTTGTTAATTTTCAATGCTTCACTAATATTAAATCATGAACACTTTGTCGTAATTTTTAACACTTTCCCTTCACGTTGGTGATACGCACTGCAGGGTTTCAATGGAACTCTAACCGTACCAGTTGAGAGAAAAGGTGATCAGTATCAAGAAACTGAACTCACAATGCATCCAGAACTGAAACAACCCTTGGCAGAACTTTGCAGTGACCCAAAGACCACAGTTGTTGTGCTTAGTGGAAGTGGTAGACCAGTCCTAGATCAAGTAATTCTTGGTACATCACTTTCTTCTTTATGAACTACTTGATCCAATTTTAACTTATCGCTATAACAGAACTTCAAAGAGTATGACATCTGGCTAGCAGCAGAGAATGGAATGTTCTTAAATCCTTCTAAGGGAGAATGGATGACAACAATGCCAGAGCAACTAAATATGGAATGGGTTGACAGCGTGAAGGTGCTTATTTGAAGTTTGAATTGTTTTTTATTGTCTTTCTCCTTCACAATATTGACTTACATTGTGATCCTTTGCTTGCAGCATGTTTTTGACTACTTCACAGATAGAACACCTCGATCACATTTTGAAGAAAGGGAAGCTTCCCTTGTATGGAGTTACAGACATTCAGGTGCTTGAATTCTGTTTTGGTAGACCTCTTTTATATTTTGCCTGCTGTCTTTCCAATTACTGATCGCGTCACCGTGATATAGATGGTGAGTTTGGAAAACTGCAAGCTAGGGACATGCTGCAGCATCTCTGGACAGGACCAATATCTAATGCTTCAGTTGAAGTTGTTCAAGGGAGCCGGTCTGTTGAGGTGCGAGCTGCTAATGTTACAAAGGTAATGTCTTAATTTATTTTTCTCAGTTCTTTTCACCTGAAAATTTTTCGAGTTAATATATGTACACTTATCTTTCATTTAATCAGGGAGCAGCCATTGACCGTATTCTAGGGGAGATAGTCCACAGTAAATCCATGACAACACCAATTGATTACGTTTTGTGTATAGGACATTTTCTAACAAAGGTAAATTAAATTTTAATTTGATCTCTGATATGTTCTGTGAATTTCTTTTTCTATGTTGTTAGTCTGTAGGGAGAAATTGTGTTTGTTTTCATGTCCAGTTGAGAGTGCTTCGTATGTGACAATTTTTAGTTGTTGTTTGTTTCCATACCGCGTATGTTTGGTGTAATGAGCATTGTAGGCTACTGAATCTGACTGAAGTTATTGGTTGCAGCAGGATGAAGATATATATTCGTTTTTTGAGCCAGAGCTACCTTCTATTGGTGTGGGTCTTCCACGAAGTAAGGTAACAGAAGGAGTTAAGTTTCCTGCGGAGAGGATATCATCATTGAAGAAGATTCCAGCAAGTAAAAATGGAGCAGCAAAATCATCCCAAAATAAGGGTCAACGTGTTATGCCAAGTTCTGAGAGAAAAACAAATAATCATGTGTGCCGTGCGCCACGTCGTCCAGCTCCTGAAAAGATCTCTTGGAATGTCCTTGACCTGAAGAAGGAGAATTACTTTTCTTGTGCTGTTGGACGAACACAAACCAATGCTCGGTATACGCTTGGATCACCAGATGAAGTTGTTGCATTTCTGAAGGAACTCGTCAACTCATCTCCATATTCTTATGTCTGAGTTAAAAATTACATGTTTTTGCTCCCATTACTTATCCTACTTCCTTCAAATGCTAATTTAGTCTCAATATTTCTTTTACATCTCTTCATTTACTCCAATTTTACATTTAATTCTCACCCCTCCGAATATCTTAAGTTTCCCTTCCAATCTTTTTACACTTTTTTTTTGTCTAAAGTACCACAAATATCTTCCTTCCCCTCATAATATGTTAAATTTACAACTCCAATCTTTCTAGATTTATTAAGAAATACCCAGAAATAGATTCGCGCTGTGTTAAGAGTTGTGGATTCACATTCAAACAGAAACTTGAGTAAAATTTTCAAACAATCCAAATATGCTTCTGTTATGTATTAGCAAAATATATCCCGTTGTGTATCTAAGTTTATATAAAAAAATCACTTTAAAACGTTTTTATTAGTAATTAAATTATGATATTTTTAGAGTGAGATAAATTCACTCGAAATTGAGGTTGTAGTCACTCTGGGAATCAGGAATATATTTGTAAGACACTCACTTCTATAAAGATGTCCTTCAGCTGCTATACTTTTAAATAAAAGAATGCATTATAAATTATAGTTTTTTTTTCCTAATGCTAAACATTCCACACACTTTTAAATTAAAGAATGCATTATAAATTTTTAGTTTTTTTTTCCTAAAGGTAGACATTTGACCCAACATGTTCAACTAAATCAAGTTGTAAATCCTAATCTTCCTCCAATGATAAACATAAGATTTCTGTATTCTTTCGAGTCAAACCCAGTAAGCTTCGCGTTTTGATGTCGACCCACAATGAAACATCTTAGTAGTGTTCTGTAGGAAGTTAATCCTTACTTCATCATCATGGACATGGGTTAAAACTATGGAGAAAGGAAGTAGTATTTATGTTGAGCCTATCTTTTTAAACTCTTCCTCTAAACCCAGTTCTCAAGCAAACTTAAGGCCATTAATGCCCAAAAGCTCGTTAGGAATAGTGGGTCTCAATGACCTAGAAACAGCAGTGGTGGAAGATTTGGATTCATATATGAATTTGAGAACACGAGAGTAAGTAAAGGATTTTTTATAGAGTGAAAACACAACTAACCAAAGCACACGAAAGTTGACTGTATGTAAAAATATGTTTACTCCATGGTGCCTTAGATAATTTCTCAAACATAACAAGTGAGATATTTTAAGAATGTCTTGATCTCAAAATACTTTTTCAAAAAGAAAAAAACATAATATTCATTTTTTATTTATTTTAAAGTAAAATCTTTTTAAGAAACAATTTTTGGTACAATTTTGAAAAATTAATGAATTATAAATTTGTAAAAAGCATTATAAATACTATGTAGTATATCTTCTTACCGAAAAAGTGCTCGGAGGATGTCCTAATGAGGATCCTGATATTTCGCAACAAATGTGATCTCAGTTGGTCTCCAGATAAAAGGGGAGGTCCACCCAATAAAGACTATCTGATGTTTAAGTAAATAAAAGCACAATGATGGTGATAAGTACACAAAATATGTGAGTTAATAGTATAGAATATGATAGATTGTACTTCCTAGAGAGGAGAATTGGTATTTATAGGTCTTTTTGATGGCGACCCTTGAGTTGGTTGTATGAGAGCCATTTATGGTTCATAAATAGCCACTTAGCAATAAAGACTCTTTGAGTAGGTCATTTAATTCATAATTGTCATTGATGACAATGAGAATTCGGTTATGGGATATACACAATCGCCTCGAGTTATGGATATTCCCGCCTTATGACGGGTAGGTACACAAGCCCCCCCAGCTTGGAAGTCGAGGTGATACTCTGGTGAGAAGTTACTGAGGGATGAACGAGTTGAGGAGAGCCCAAACTCGTGTTTGATGCTTGTCAGATCGGTGGTGACTAGGAGAGATGGTTCTCCTAACAAGTCAGATAGGTCGTTCCTGCTTAAACCACTTATTTTTTGAAAAATTGAATATTAGAGTTTTTTTTTCTATTGTCACAACGCATCACTATTGTGGCAGGTAATGTCACGTCTCTTTAATTTCTCTGTAATTATTTCTTCACGGTTTTACCTCTTTTGTCGTTTGTGCTTCTCCCTTACTATTTTATCTCTCACGACCATTTTTCCACGAAGGGTTTCTTCGTCTACAAGTTCCTTGCCTTTTCGCATTAGGTACGTTCTCATGGCCTCTTCATCTCTACCTTCTGCTTCCCTTGTTGATGATAATCCCATTTCTTCCCCTCACGACATTGTTCCCCTAGATAATGAGTCTTCTTTGAGTTAGACTGTGTCTAATAGTTTAAAGGGGGTTTTTGTGAACCCTTCTTCAACCTCCATTGCCATAAGGGAACTTGTTCTCGCCGGTTGACTTGGTTGTCGGTTGACTCGAACGGTAGCTTCAGGCCCCGCCTGTCTCCGTTTGGAATCGAACTTCGCTGGTTGGAAGAACACTTCACCTGTAAAGACAAAAGGGCTCCCTTACGACCGTTTGCACTTCGACGCTCAAGTCAGTAAGGGCTAAAGAAACAGTAATGTGGGTAAAGCAATTTCAGTCCTAGAAACGACGTACCTTGCTAGGGTTCTTACCACCCTATTTATAAGTTGTATCTAAGGTTACTTATGTGTTGTTCCCACGTCTCTCAGTGGGCTTAGGGTTCTTGGGAGAATGTCCTTGCGCCGCTATCCCACAATCTTAGCGTAATCTGGCGCATGGGACTTCCCTTTCCTAAAGTGCATAAAACTAACAACATAGCTGCCAAGGTACCTACTCATGTACCAGCGCTGCGGCATCATCTGTTCCGTAGGTGCCCTAAGTATTCATGTGACATGCTTACAATCTTTCCATGGAAGCCCTAACCCTAATTGGCCTTAGCGCCTCCAAGGAACACTTGCTTGTGCTGTACCTGAATGTACCACGCACACCCCATGCATGATCCTCTCGTGACTTAAGTCTTTCTGGTACTTGGGTGTTAACTCGTGTTAACTCATACTGTTTGTGGGGCCCAGCTTACGTGGCCCACTATTGCTATCAGTCCACCGATGTCCGATGTCTTTCTCTCAGGCCAATGACCGAGGTTTGGCCTGTACACAAGCCCCCCAGTCTCGAGCTGAAACCTGTTTCAGCGAAGAGGCTTCAAGTGATCGCCCGTGGCGACCTACATGGCACTGGGGTGACGGGATGTGAACAATGCACCGAAGTGACGTCTCACCATACTTTTTTAAACAGCGTACACGTGGCAAGATCAATGGTTACAATCCTTGCCGCTTGTGCTTCTTGGTATACGTTAAACCTTTCGAAACCCCTATGCTCCTTCACTATTCCATTACTTAGCATTTCTCAAGCATTTCATATTCTCAAAATGCTCTCTCTTCTTCTTTGAACACTTCATCCTTCGAACCCTAACTTATTCAAAGGTATGATTTTTACTCCCCTATTGCCCTTGCTTTATGATTTCAATGCTCATAACATGCTATAACTGTTCTGGACTGTTTATATTTCTGCACTTTATGTTTTCTGTTCTTCGTTCGCGCACTCTCTGTTTCTTGGGTTTCTGAGTCATACCATCTCCCCCCTTTAAATCTTTGTTTTTCTCTTTTTCTTCTCTAGATTCCTTTCTTAAGATGTCTCGAAGCAAAACCACATCGAACCCACCTCCCTCCATCAACTACCAATCGCTTTATCGTTGGGCTCCTGATAGCCTTCTCACGGAAACCTCATAAATAAACAACTTTAAGGACGTGGACGTGTACAAAGAAGGGGAGTCTAACGAGAAGTTTCACATCTTCGGAAGGGAACACGATAGGTTCGACCTTGTAGGGAAGGCGAGCTCGTGTGTATCGACAATCGCACGGACCTTGAAGAACTATTCTTCTTCATCTACTCAACTATCTTCAAAAAGCTCAAGCTTCACCTCCCATTCACGGGGTTTGAGCGCGCGCTCCTCATTGTAGTTAACGTGGCCCCTGCCTAGCTGCATCCCAACAGTTGGCCTTCGTCAGGGCCTTTGCCATCCTTTGCAACCACTTCGGCCATATGCCATCAGTGGACATCTTTTTGTACTTCTTTGAAGCAAAGAATCCTGGAAAGAAGTTGTGGATGAGCTTCAATGGGGTCGCTGGGAGAGTTCTTCTAACTCTCTTTCAGCAATCTGACTAGGGCTCCAAGGGGAAGTTCTTCAAGATTGGGTGCAACAAGTTTGATCCCACCCTGCTGGATGGATTCCCACTCTACTGGGTGGAGAAACTAGGGCTCAAGAAGCCTAGGAGCCTTGAGGACTTGTCCCCACCCGACCGTGAGGTGTGCAAGTTTCTTTCCAGCTTGGGCACGGTGTTCAGCATCGCTGAATTGATAAAGCTTGAGTACAACCCCAAGCCTCTCAAGTCTTATATTGGTACTTGCCTTCTCTTCCCTCTACCTTTACTTGTCTTTATTTGTGTGTTGGTTTACTTTCTTATGCCTTGTTGTTTTCCTGTGTAGACATGGTGCTAAACGCGGAGAATAAGAGGATGCTAGCTGAGGCAGCCTCCAAACTCAAAGTTGGTGCTGGCCCATCTGGGGCCAATGCTGCGACCCCTACTAATGCTCCCACTACAGTTGTTTCGGCCCCGAACCCTTCTGCTTCTGCCCCTGCGGACCTTAGGCAGAAGGGGGTGGTTGAGGCTATTGCCTCTAAGGACGAGGACACCTGCTCTGGCCTCGTCTTCAAGAGGAAAATGGGTGTTGATGTCGTGGTCCCAGCGCTCTCAGCTTCAGATGGCGGCGCCCCTTCCTTCCAAGAGAACCCCCCAAGTGCCTCTTCTCCTTGTGACTTGGTGTTACACGAAGGTGGGGGGGGGGGGGGGGGGGGGGGGCCGCCGGGGGGGGTTGGGGGGGCCGCCCGGGCGGTGGGGGGGGCCTCCTTCCCGGGGGTGTTCTTCAACCCCTCCCCGGGGGGGGAGGGCGGGGGGGG